>Ga0169931_10001346_pt1 | contig 40566 bp, 36 predicted proteins | sample Kivu_15m_20L_FD_129675 | JGI IMG/M metagenome (GOLD analysis project Ga0169931, IMG submission 129675) | Freshwater microbial communities from Lake Kivu, Western Province, Rwanda to study Microbial Dark Matter (Phase II) - Kivu_15m_20L... | ecosystem: Environmental > Aquatic > Freshwater > Lake... | reverse complement strand
GTGTGGCGACCAAGAAATCGATGTACTCACGAGCGGTGCAGCGCGCACGGTTCATGACCCAAACGTAGTCCCGGACACACCAACGCGCAAACTGCCCAAAATACCAACTGCGTAACTCCTAATCCTGTCAATAATTCTTCTGGACACCCCAACCTATGTCCGACCTCGTTCGTTACGAACTGCGCGCGCCCGCGGCCGTGATTACCATCACGCGCCCCGACAAGCGCAACGCGCTCTCCCGCGCGCTGATCTCAGACCTCACTTCTGCGTTCCTTCGCGCCTCCACAGACGACGCGGCGCGGTGCGTGATCCTCACCGGCACCGGGCCGGCGTTCTGCGCGGGCATGGACCTCGACGAACTGCGCGCCACGCTCGGCCCCGATTCGGACAAAGTGTGGGACGACGCGCACCGGCTCTCCGCGCTGTACGAACTCATTTACACGCTGCCGAAGCCGACCGTCGCCGCGGTGAACGGGGCGGCTGTAGCGGGCGGCGCGGGCCTCTGCACCGTGTGCGACCTCGCGGTGAGCGTGCCGGACGCGAAGTTCGGCTACCCCGAAGTGCGCCGCGGGTTGGTGGCCGCGATGGTGATGCCGCACCTGCTGCGGCACGTCGGCGAGCGCGCGACCCGCTGGTTGCTGCTCACCGGCGAACTGATCGACGGCGTGAGCGCGCTGCGCATGGGGCTTGTGAATCACGTGGTCGGTGCGGACCACTTAATGGACACGGCGCACGCGTGGGCGCGGTCGCTGGCCGAGGGCGGCCCCAAGGCGCTGGCGACCACGAAGGAACTGCTGGGCCGGTGCTCGCCGCGCGGCGTCGCGGGCGCGGAGCTGGCCCGCGCGAGCGCCGAACCGCGCCTCACCGACGAGTGCCGCGGCGGCTTGGCGGCGTTCTTCGACAAGCGCCCGGCCCCGTGGACAACCGAAGGCAAGTAGCCGCACGCTGAAAGAGTAAAGACGGAATAGCCACAAAGAAGCACAAGAGCCACAAAAGAAAGACCAAAGCACAGTTGTTTTGAACTCAACTCTTCTGTCTTCTTTTGTGGCTCTTGTGCTTCTTTGTGGCCGATCAATCTTCTGCTTTCGCAGCGGCAAACCTACACCATGAACCCAATAGTCGGGATCGGCGAAGTGCTGTGGGACGTGTACCCGGACGGCCGGAAGGTCGCGGGGGGCGCGCCGTTCAACTTCGCGTTCCACTGCCACCAACTCGGGCACCCCGCGGTGATCGTGTCGCGGGTGGGCGACGACGACTTGGGCCGCGAACTCCGCGACCGCGTGCGCGCGCTCGGCCTTTCGGACGAGCACATCCAAACCGACCCCGAGCACCCCACCGGCACCGTGCGGGTGAAGCTCGACGCGCGCGCGGTGCCGACGTACACGATCACCGAAAACGTGGCGTGGGACCACCTCGCGTGGGACGACGCTCTTGCGGGGTTGGCGCACCGCGCGCGCGGCGTGTGTTTCGGAACGCTCGGCCAGCGCGCCGATTCGTCAGACGCCATCGTGCGGTTCGTTCAGAGCGCCGCAAACGGCGGGGCCGGTGCGTATCGCGTGCTCGATGTGAACTTGCGCCAGCACTACTATTCCCCGGACCTGTTGCGCGCGAGCTTGTGGCGCGCGCCGGTGGTGAAGGTGAGCGAGGAGGAGTTGGAACCGGTGTGTACCGCGCTCGGCATACCGGGCAACACAGTCGCGGAACGCGTGCGCGGCGTGTTCCGGTTCAGTTCCGCCGAGACGCGCTTCGTGTACGTCACGCGGGGCGCGGACGGCGCGGAAGGCTACTACGAGCGCGACACCGAACCCGTGCGCGTGCCGGGTGTGTCGGTGCGCGTCGCGGACACCGTCGGCGCGGGCGATGCGTTCACGGCCGCGGTCCTGTGCCTCACCGCCGAGGGGCGGTCGATGCGCGACAGCCTACGGTTCGCGGTTCACTACGCGGCCCGCGTGTGCGAGCACGCCGGCGGCACACCGCGCATTTCCCGCGCCGAAGTGGCGCGCGCCGCGGGGTGCGCGCCATGATGCCACCCGACTGGCGACCGCCGACGCTCATCACGCCGCGGCTCGTTCTGCGCCCCTTCAGTGCGGCCGACGCCGAACCGCTGTTCGAGCACGCGAAGAACCCGCGCGTGACGCGGTTCACCCTCTGGGACGCGCACAAAACCGTCGCCGAAACGATGGTGTTCGTTCACGACTACGCGCTCGCGCGGTACCGCGAGGGCGTGCCGGAGCCGTTCGCCATCACGATTCCGCCGGACCCGCGGCCGGTCGGCTCGGTGGGGTGCTTCTGGTCCGCGAAGCCGCACGCGACGATGGAACTGGGCTACTGGCTCGCCGAACCGTTCTGGGGCCGCGGGTACACGGTCGAAGCGTGCCGCGCGGTGCTGAGCCACACGTTCGAGGAGTATCTGCCGGAGCGCATTCAGGCCCGCGTCATCGACGGCAACACCGCGAGCGCCCGCGTGCTGGCGAAGCTCGGTTTCACTTTCGAAGGCACGCTGCGCCGCTCGCTGTTGCGCCGCGGCCGGTTCGACGACGTGTGCTATTTCTCGGTGCTGCGCGACGAGTGGCCCGTCACCGGCTCACTTTAAGACCACACCCCCTCGCTTACGCGTCGGGCTCCAAACCGTTTGGTAGCCCGACGCGTAAGCGAGGGTCTACGCTCTGCTAAACTGACTTCACCATGAACCGCATTCAGCCGCACGAGTTCGCGAAGTTCCTGAAGGCGTACCGCTTCATCGGCGGGAAGTTGTGCGCCGCGCGCGTGCGCCACCGCGGCCCGCGCGAAGTGTCGGTCGAGTTCCGCGTAATGGTGCGCGCCGCGATTACTGATTTGGGGGCGAAGCCGCGCGCGGTCCGCCTGCGGGTGGTGCTGGAAGGCGTGACCGAATTTCGGTTGCAGATGCGCCCGTCGCAACCGAAGGTGAAGCTCACCGACGCGCGGTTGGGGTTCCTGAACGGTCAGTTCTTCGTATCGTTCGACTCGGTGGGTTTGGAGCCGAACGAGAAGGCGGAAGTGTTCGACTTCCGCGCGAGCGAGGTCTACGCCGCCGGCCGGGAACTGCTGTGGGAAGAGGTGAAGGCGAAACCGGTGTGAGCGCGACGCGTTGTTTTGGATTTAGCCGCGGAGCGGCGGCAGATTTGTAGCCCGGGGTGCAGTTCGCGGAGCCGAAGGCGCAGCGAACAAACCCCGGGTGCGCACACGAAAGAAACCGAAGCCCTCGAAGAGGGCGACAGACACCACGTTTGCGTGGCGCGAATCTGTCGCCCCCTGCGGGGCTTGTTGGTGTTTCGCGTGCGTGCCCGGGGTTGCGCTGCGCTCCACCCCGGGCTAACATCCGCCGCCGCTCCGCGGCTCAGACGGTGCCTCGCCTCACTTCGTCACGCTGAACTGGTAGACGGTGGTTTGCTTGTAGGTCTCGCCGGGCTTCAGGATCACGTTCGATTTCTCCTTCCACTCCGGCTTGTTCACCGAGTCCGGGAACTTCTGCGGCTCCAAGCAGAACGCGTTGTGCTGCGCGTACTTCGCGCCGCCCTTGCCCACGTTCGTGCCGTCCAAGAAGTTGCCCGTGTAGAACTGCAAGCCCGGTTCCGTGGTGAACACTTCCAGCACGCGCCCGCTCTTCGGCTCCACCACGCGGGCCGCGAACTCCGGCTTCGCGGTGTTGCCCTTGTCGAGCACGTAGTTCAGGTCGTAGCCCACGGGTTTGCCACCAGCCTTCTCCAAGTCCTTGCCGATGGCCTTCGGCTTCGTGAAGTCGAACGCCGTCCCCGCGACCGGTTCGATCTTGCCCGTGGGGATCAGCGTGTCGTCGCCCGGCGTGTAGTTCTTCGCCGCGAACGTCGCCTCGTGGCCCTTGATGTCGCCGCTGTTGTGCCCGGCGAGGTTGAAGTAGCTGTGGTGCGCGAGGTTGCAGACGGTCGTCTTGTCGGTCGTCGCGCGGTAGTCGATCACGATCTCGTTGTTGTCGGTGAGGGTGTAGCTCAGCGTCACGCTCAGGCGGCCGGGGTAGCCCTCTTCGCCGTCGGGGCTGGTGTAGGTGAACTTCACGCTCGGCCCGGTCGTGGTGAGGCTCGCTTCGCCGCGCCAGTACTTCTTGTCGAACCCTTCCTTACCGCCGTGCAGCGTGTGCGGGGCGTTGTTGGGTTCGAGCTTGTAGTCTTTGCCGTCGAGCGAGAACTTCGCGTTGGCGATGCGGTTCGCGCACCGGCCGGCGTTCGTGCCGAAGTACGGGTGGCCCTTCAGGTAGTCTTCGAGCTTGTCGAACCCGAGCACCACGTCGGCCTTCTTCCCGTTCTTATCGGGCACGTGAATCTCGGTGATGATCGCACCGTACTCGATGCACTTCACCACCACGCCGTTCTTGTTCACGAGCGTGAACTTCGTGACCGGTTGCGCGGGCGCTTTGCCCTTCGCGGGCAGTTTGCCGTAGGGTTCTTGCTCGAACGACGGGCCTTGCGGCTGCGCGGCGGCGAGGGCCGGCGCGAGCGCGAGGGCGAGGGCGGAGAGGGTGCGACGCATTGCGAACTCCGTAAGTGGGGGAACGCGAACATGGTATCCGGTCACTAAATGCACGCCAGAGAACGGCCACAAAGAAGCACAAAAAGCACATAATGACCCTGCTTTCCTTTTGTGCCTTCTGTGCCCCTTTGTGGCCGTTGCCGGCTTTGGAGTCGTCATGCCGACGGACCTTCTCGACACGCCCGAATCCGCGTACCAACTCGTATCCACCGTTCCGGGGCCGCGCGGCGCGCTGCCGCTCACCGACGAACTCTTGCGGCACGCGCCGAGCGGCGACCTGTTCGGGTGGACGCAGAACGTCGGCATGGGCTGGAACCCGGCGCTGCTCGGCGGCAAAGAGTTCACCATTCTCAGCACGCACGGCGGGCTGCGCGCCGAAGATGGCACACCCATCGCGCTCGGCTTCCACAGCGGCCACTGGGAAGTCGGACTGCTGGTGAAAGCCGCGGCGGAAGAGTTCGCGCGGCTGCGCTGCATCCCGTTCGCGGGCGCGGTGACCGACCCGTGCGACGGTCGCACGCAGGGCACCACGGGCATGTACGACAGCCTGCCGTACCGCAACGATTCCGCGCAGGTGATGCGCCGGCTGATGCGCTCGCACCCCACCCGCGCCGGGGTGATGGGCATCGCGACGTGCGACAAGGGTCTGCCCGCGATGATGATGGCGCTGGCGAGCCAGCACCACCACCCCACGATCCTCGTGCCCGGCGGAGTGATGCTCGCGGGCGGCGCGGGCGAAGAAGACACCGGGAAGGTGCAGACCATCGGCGCGCGGTACGCGCACGGCGAAATCACGCTCGAACAGGCCGCGGAAGCCGGGTGCCACGCGTGCGCGAGTCCCGGCGGCGGTTGTCAGTTCCTCGGCACCGCCGCGACTTCGCAAGTGGTGGGCGAAGCGCTCGGCCTCACGCTCCCGCACGCGGCGCTCGCGCCGAGCGGCCAACCGATCTGGCTGGACATGGCGCGCCGGTCGGCCCGCGCGCTGGTCGAAATGTCCAACCGCGGTATCCGCACGCCGGACATCCTGACCGAAGCCGCGTTCCAGAACGCGCTCGCGGTGTTCGCGGCGTTCGGCGGCAGCACGAACCTGCTGCTGCACACGCCGGCGGTCGCGTTCCACGCGGGCGTGAAGCGGCCCACCATCGAAGACTGGACGCGCTTCAACCGCAGCGTGCCGCGCCTCGTAGACGCGCTGCCGAACGGCCCCATCGGGCACCCCACGATTCGCGTGTTCCTCGCGGGCGGCGTGCCGGAAGTGATGCTGCACCTGCGCGAACTCGGGTTGCTCAAACTCGACGCGCTCACCGCGAGCGGCGAGACGCTCGGCACCGTGCTGGAGTGGTGGGAGAAGAGCGAGCGCCGCACGCGCCTGCGCGAGCTGCTCCGCACGCGCGACGGCGTGGACCCGGACACGGTGATCATGTCGCCGGAGGCGGCGCGGAAGCGCGGCCTCACCAGCACGATCACGTTCCCGCGCGGGAACCTCGCCCCGGACGGCTGCGTCATCAAGTCGACCGCGATCGACCCCACGGTGGTCGATTCGGACGGCGTGTACCGCAAGACCGGCCCGGCGAAGGTGTTCACCACGGAGCGCGCCGCCATCAAAGCGATTAAGGGCGAGGGCGAGCGCAAGGTGGTGCCGGGCGACGTGCTCGTGCTGTGCTGTCGAGGTCCGCTCGGCAGCGGGATGGAAGAAACCTACCAAGTGACGAGCGCACTGAAGCACCTGAAGTGGGGCAAGCAGGTCGCGGTGATTACCGACGCGCGATTCAGCGGGGTGAGCACCGGGGCGTGCATCGGTCACGTGTCGCCGGAAGCGCTGGCCGGCGGGCCGCTCGGCAAACTGCGCGACGGCGACCTGATTCGCATCGTAATCGACCGCGCGAAACTGGAAGGCACCATCGACCTCGTGGGCGACGGCACGGGCGAATACAGCGCGGAGTGGGGCAGCGCGGAGTTGGCGCAACGCGCGCCGCGCCCCGACCTCGCCCCGGACGCGGCGCTCCCCGCCGACACCCGCCTCTGGGCCGCGCTCCAACACACGAGCGGCGGTGTGTGGGGCGGCTGCGTCTACGACCCGGACGCCGTGTTTGCGAAACTGATGGGGAAGTAACTGCCGAACGGAGGGGTGCGAATGTCGGATTATTGGCGCGCCGATGCGAACCGCGAAGAGACTCGCGTTGCACCGTTGCACGAGCAAGAGTTGGTAGCCGAATTGCGGCGCACGGCCACGGACCGGAAACTGTTGCTGTTCCAATGCGCAGTCGTGCGATTCGCACCGTTCGCCCAAGACGGCCAAACGATTTGGCAACTCGTTCCCACGTTCTCGTGGTTCACTCCCCGGCACGTCACGACGCCGCCGATGAACGTTCACGAAGCGGTCGAAGTGGTCGAACGAATAGCGGACGGGCGCGCGGAACCGAGCGAGATTGAGAACGCCGTTCAGTGCCTCAAGTACACCGAATACTTTGCTGAATCAGATAGATTCGGATACGACACGAGTCTCTTGCCGGGTTCGGAACTGCGATATGGCGTCGCGTATTGGATCATGAGCATCGCGCGCGTCGAACCCCAAGCCGCGAACGTACTCGACTACTACATTTCGGCCTACAGCGGCAATTACTACGCGTGGGCGCACCACGAACCGCTCCACCCTCAACACCGGCCGGTAGCGCTCGCGCTTCTCAACGACATCTTCGGGAACCCGTTCCGCCCGGTGTCGTTCGATCCCGCGTGGCGCACCGACACCGCGGTTGCGCTCGCGCGCACGATGTACGACGCGCGCGACTTCGGCGCGATGCCGATTCTGGCAGACGCGCTCCAAGACGCCGGGTGCGAAGACGAACAGATATTGAACCACTGCCGCGACGCGAACGCGATACACGTGCGTGGGTGTTGGGTGTGCGACTTGGTGTTGGGGCTTTCGTAGGTCGCGGTCGAGCGGCGCTTCGCAAAGCCGAGTCGCCGAGATTGCCCCGCAAGTGAGGCAACGCGGCACGAAGCCGAGGCCCGACGGCGAATCACCTGCGGTGAAATCGCTTGCGTGCGTTACAATTTGAAGCACGCAAGCGTTCCACGATCAGCTTTCTCGCCGTCGGGCCTCGCTCGCAAAGCCTCGCTCGACCGCGACCGACAAGAGCATTCCCGTGACCGAGCGCGATTCAGCCGCGGCCCTGTTCGCCGAGAAACCGGTGCGCGCCGCGCCCAACCGGACCGCGTGGGCACAGCGATGACCGAAGCGCAATGGCTCACGACGACGCGCACGCACGTGTTGCTTACCGCCCTCGGCGAAACCGCGAGCGCGCGTAAGCTCCGGTTGCTCGCGGTCGCGTGCTGTCGGCTCATCCCGGACCTCCTCGACGAACCGCGCTGGCGGGCCGCGGTTGAAGCCGCCGAACTGTTTGCGGACGGCTCGATCGATTGGCCGGAACTCGAGGCGGCGCGCTTCGGCGCGCAGTCGGTTGCGCCGCACGGCAACGAAGGGGCCGCGGTCGCTGTGTGCTCGTCCGTGTTGCACTTCCGCGCCAAAGAAGTTTGCATGCACGCGCGCGCCGCCGCCTGCCAGCCGACGCGGAACGCGGAACAAGCGCATCTCGTGCGCGACATCTTCGGGAACCCGTTTCGCCCGGTGGCGTTCGATCCCGCGTGGCGCACCGATACCGCGGTCGCGATCGCGCGCACGATGTACGACGCGCGCGAGTTCGGGGCGATGCCGATTCTCGCGGACGCGCTCCAAGATGCCGGATGCGAAGACGAAGTGATACTCGCGCACTGCCGCGAACCGGGGCTGCACGTTCGCGGCTGCTGGGTGTGCGACAAAGTGTTGGGCCTTTCGTAGGATCGCGCCGCAGTTAGTGCGCGCCGCCGTCGCGCGTCAGGCGCGCCACTTCGGCGCAGTCCTTGTCGCCGCGACCGCTGAAGCACACTACCACCACGTCGTCCTTCGACCGTGACGCGGCGATCTTCATCGCTTCCACCACCGCGTGCGCCGTTTCCAGCGCCGGCAGGATGCCCTCCAACCGGCCGCAGAGGTGGAAGGCGTCGAGCGCTTCTTTGTCCGTTACGCTCGTGTAGCGCACGCGGTGCGCGTCGTGCCAATAACTGTGCTCCGGCCCGACGCCGGGGTAATCCAAGCCCGCGCTCACGCTGTGAACCGGGGCCGTTTGGCCGTCGTCGTCTTGCAACACGTAGCTGAAGCTGCCGTGCAGCACACCGGGCTTGCCGTTGGAGAGCGTCGCGGCGTGCTCGCCGTAGTGCGCGGCGCGCCCGCCGGCTTCCACACCCACCAGTTCCACGCCGGGTTCGTCCACGAACGGGTAGAACATCCCCGCGGCGTTGCTCCCGCCGCCGACGCACGCCACCACCACTTCCGGCAGCTTGCCGATCTGCGCCTTGCTCTGTTCGATGGTTTCGCGACCGATGCAGCTCTGGAAGTCGCGCACCATCATCGGGAACGGGTGCGGCCCGACCACGCTGCCGATGATGTAGTGCGTGTGTTCCACGCTGCTCATCCACTCGCGCATGGCCTCGTTGGTCGCGTCCTTCAGCGTGCGGCTCCCGCTTTCGACCGGGAACACTTCTGCGCCCATCGCGCGCATGCGGAACACGTTCAGTTCCTGCCGGCGAATGTCTTCGCTGCCCATGTACACGCGGCACGTCAGGCCGAAGAGCGCGGCGGCGGTCGCGGTGGCGACGCCGTGCATGCCGGCCCCGGTTTCGGCGATCACCCGCTTCTTGCCCATGCGCTTCGTGACCAGCACTTGGCCCAGCGCGTTGTTGATCTTGTGCGCGCCGGTGTGGTTCAGGTCTTCGCGCTTCAGGAAAATGCGCGCGCCGCCGGCTTCCTTCGTGAGCCGCTCCGCGAAGTACAACCGCGACGGCCGCCCGACGTAATCCGTCAGCAGCGCGTGGAACTGCGCCCGGAACGCCGGGTCGCTCTTCGCGCTGCTGTACGCGGACGAAAGTTGTTCGAGCGCGAACATGAGCGTTTCGGGCACGAACCGGCCACCGTAGGGGCCGAACCGGCCGCGGGCGTCGGGCACGTGCGAAACGGCGGGCGCGGAAGCGAGAGCGGCGGTCATTGCGAACCTCGTGGAGAGACTGCTGTTGTTGTGCCGGACGGGCGCGGGGTGTTCAAGGGGCGAAGCGGTGTGGTACAACACTCCTATTCGAAACCGCACACCGCGCCCCGCGATTCACATGCCCGAACTGCCGGAAGTGGAAACCGTGGTCCGCGACCTGCGCCCGCTGCTCGAAGGGCGCACGATTCGCGCCGCGCGCCAGAGCAAGAAGAAGCTGCGCCGCCCGTGGAAGCCGCAATGGAGCGCGGACGTGATCGGGGCGCGCGTGCTCGGCCTGCGCCGCCGCGGGAAGTGGATTCTCATCGACATCGACGCGCCCCGCGTGCTGCGCCTGCACCTCGGCATGAGCGGGCAACTCACCGTCGTGCCCAAGAGCGAACCCGAACCGGACCACCTGCACCTCGTGTTCGCGCTCGACAACAACACCGAACTGCGGTTCCGCGACCACCGGCGGTTCGGGGCCGCGGAACTGTTCACCGACCGCGCGAAACTCGACGCCGAGATGAACGCGGAGTTGGGACCGGAGCCGTTCGGCATCAGCGCGAGCCACTTCCGCGAAGCCGCGACCGGCACGAAGCGGAACCTGAAAGCGGTGCTGCTCGACCAAACCGTCGTGGCGGGCGTGGGGAACATCTACGCCGACGAAGCGCTGTTCCGCGCGAAGCTGAACCCCGGGCGCACCGGGGCTTCGCTCACCGAAGACGAGTGCGAGCGGTTGCGAATCGCCATCGAAGAGGTGATGACACGCGCGATCGAGAGTCGCGGGAGCACGATTCGCGACTACGTCGGCGGGTCCGGGCTGCGCGGCGGGTTCCAGAACGAGTTCGCGGTGTACGGGCGCGCCGGCGACCCGTGCCCGGCGTGCGACGCGCCGATCGCGCTGGCGCGCTACGCCGGCCGCTCGTCGCACTATTGCCCGGCGTGCCAAGAAGATTCACCGCGGAGACCGCCGAGACCGCGGAGAAAAACCAAAACGAATTGATCCCTGTCGTCTGTCTGCTCTGCGTTCTCCGCGGTGAAACTCTTATGTCGTACAAGGCGTTCAAGCGGCTGTTGGGCGAGACGAGCCTCGAGCGCAAGTGCCGCTGGCTGCTCGGCGCGGGCGTGCTCGTGCTCATGACCGGCAGCTTCTGGGTGTACGCGAAGCAGACCAAAGACCTCGCCTACGAGCAAATGGAAACGACCGGGCGCGCGCTGCTGTCGCCGATTCTGGCGCGGCTGCACGTGCGCGGCGACGACCGCGTCGCGCTCGACGAGTTCCAAAAGGTGGCCGAAGAGAACTGGCCCGAATCGCTCAAGGGGTACAACTACAAGCTCATCAAACCGGACGCGAAGGAGCAAGACGCCAAGCCCACCAGCGACGACCTGAGCAAGATGCTCGAAATTCAGACCGACGCGAAGACCAACGAGGCGTCGCGGTTGGTCACGAAGGAGAGCGCGTTCTACTACTACGGCGCGATCCGCGCGCGGGCCGCGTGCATCGAGTGCCACCGCAACCCGGACCGCGTCGGGAAGCTCGCCAACGCCAACCTCCAGCAAGACGAACTCATGGGCGTCGTGCGGATTCGGCTCTCCACGCAATCGATCGAAGAGGGCTTCCACACGAACCGGGCGCTGCTCATTTCGTTCGCCATCGCCACGTCGCTGCTCATCATCGCCGGCAGCTACCTCATCATCCGCTACGTCATCGTGAAGCCGGTGAAGCACCTGAAGGAGGTGTCCGAGGCCATCGCGACCGGCGAGCTGAACATCCGCAGCGAGATCCAAACCGGCGACGAGTTCGAAGACCTGTCGCACGCGTTCAACCGCATGTTGCGCAACCTCACAAACATCCAAGAACGCAACAAGAAGCTCATCACCGACCTCGACCGCAAGGTGGACGAACTGGCGCGCGTGAACATGGCGCTCTTCGAAGGGAACCGGCTCAAGAGCGAGTTCCTTTCGACGATGAGCCACGAGCTGCGCGACCCGCTGAACAGCATCATCGGGTTCAGCGAAGTGCTACTCAGTGCCGACAACCTGACCGAGCGCCAGCACCGCTACGCCGGGAACATCATGTCGAGCGGGCAGCGGCTGATGGCGCTCATCAACGACATTCTGGAACTGGCGAAGCTCGAAGCCGGCAAGATGCGACTGCACCCCGAACCGCTGAACCCCGCGGCGGTGTGCGAGCACGTCGCGGCGCTCGCCCGCCCGCAGGCCGAGAAGAAGAACATCGACATTCGCGTGGTCGCGGACGCGAACGCACCCGCGGCGCGCCAAGACGTCGGCAAGATTCACCAGATTCTGGGCAACCTGCTCTCGAACGCGGTGAAGTTCACCCCGGAGGGCGGGTGGGTGACGCTAAAGGCCGCCTGCGACGGCAACGACTTGGTGTTCACCGTCTCCGACACCGGCGTGGGCATCGCACCGGAAGAATTGGAACTGATCTTCGAGAAGTTCCGCCAAGCCGCGAACCCGATGACGCGCGAACAAGGCGGCACCGGGTTGGGGCTGAGCATCGTGCGCGAGTTGGCGAAGTTGCTCGGCGGCGACGTGACAGTGCAAAGCGAACTCGGTCGCGGCAGCACCTTCACGGTGCGCGTCGCAGCGCGATTGGCCGACGAACCGCTCTTGGGCTTCGAGCTGAGCGAACCCGCCGCGAGCGCGAGCGCGTAGATCGCACCGACAGCGGCGCGACGTCAGTCCGCCGGTAAAGCAACGCCACACAACAACGCAATGCGCGTTGGGGTTGTGCAGCTACCGGCGGACTGACGTCGCGCCGCTCGCCAACACCAACCGCAACTCGGCACCGCGCCGCCCGCGGGAGAAGACGGTGAGAGTTCCGCGCGGCGGGGCTTGTGACCGCACCCCCGGCCGTTTACACTCTCATAAACTCCCACCCTTGCTCCGGCTCTCTCCGTCGCCCGGAGGCGTCCGTTCCATGCCCCGTTTGCAATCGCTCCTCGAGTGCGTCGGCCAAGCTCTGTGCGAAAAGGGTCGCAAAGCCCTACAGGGCCAGTGGCCGTTCGTTGACGTACTCACCGACATCGCCCGCACCGCGCACGACTACGCCAACCGCAAACTGCCGGGGGGCGACCTGCGCGCGGCGCTCGCCGACTGCGCCGCGGTGGACGTCAACGAGTACGAGCGGCGGCTCGGCGAAATGGTCGCCGAGATCGCCACCTCGCACGCGGTGCCGAAGGTCGAGCTGACCAACTACATGCGCGCGCTGCCGGTCACGGTGCGGCAGACGTTCCGCCGCCCGACGGACCCGCACGGCCGCACGGCCCCGGAGAAGTTCGCCACGGGCAAGCCGGAAGAGTTCGCGGTGTTCCTCCCGCCGCGCGCGCCGAAGTACAAGGCCGGCGACAAGCCCGCGGGCCTCGACAACTGGGAACTGACCGAACTGCGCGGCCTCGGCCCGAACTCCGAAGTGTGGGCCGGCGAAGACCACGCGCAGCCGGACGCCTCGCCCGCCGCGCTCAAGTTCGTGGTCGATGCCGACGCCGCGGACCGCGTGCGGGCCGAGACCGCGCTCTTCCAAAAGGTGTTCGAGCTGAACGACCTGAACGGCGTGCTGCCCCTCCGCGGCGTGTACCAAGAGACCGACCCGCCGTGCCTCGAAGCGCCGTTCGTGTACGGCTACGACCTCACCGGCCTCATGTTCGAGTGGCGCTGGCGGTACGACTCCGCGAAGCCCGAAGCCGCACTCAAGTTGGTGAAGCGGCTCGTGTCCATCGTGGCGAAGGCGCACGAGAAGGGCGTCGTTCACCGCGACCTGAAACCGAGCAACGTGCTGCTGCACCCGACCGACGGCGGCAAATTCACCATGTGGGTGAGCGACTTCGGGTGGGGCCAAATCGAGAGCGCGCGGGCTCTGGAAGTGTCGCGCACCGGGCCGCGCGGCGAGCAGGCGCGGCTCGCTCAGCGCGGCGCGGCCACCATGCTGTACGCCAGCCCGCAGCAGTCGAAGAAGGAGCCGCCCGCGCCGACCGACGACGTTCACGCGCTGGGCATGATCTGGTTCCAGTTGCTCAAGCGGGACCCGGCGGCGCAAGCGCCGGTGGGCACCGAGTGGATGGAAGAGTTCCGCCCCGCCGGGTTCACCGATTCGCAAGCCCGCGTGCTGCAAGCGTGCCTCAGCACGCGCGCCGACAAGCGCCCCAAGAACGCGGCGGCGCTGCTCACGGCACTCGAAGGCGTGCAAGTGGGACCGACCGACGCGCCCGGCACCGACGGCTCGAAGCTGATCTCGCTGAAGAACCCGAGCACCGCGAGCCACAAGGCGCTGCCCACCACGACCGCGCGCGGCAAGAGCTACGACGCCGACGCCGCGGCCGGTGCCGCCGCGGCACTGCTGAGCGCCGCCAGCGGGCCGCTTTCCAGCGGGCCACTTTCCAGCGGGCCGATGTCCGTGGGGCCGCTCTCCGCGGGGCCGGGGTCCACGTCCAAGGGCGCGGCGCGACTCGTGCGCAACTCCATCGGTATGACGTTCGTGCGCGTCCCCGCCGGCACGTTCCGCATGGGCGACGACATCAGCGGGCGCTCGTTCGAGGGGCCGGTTCACGAGGTGCGCATCACCCGGCCGTTCTACATCTCCGTGACGCCGGTCACGCAAGCGCAGTACGAAGCGGTGAAGGGCAAGAACCCCAGCAAGTTCACCCGGTCGCACGGCGGCGGGGCCGACCACCCGGTCGAACACGTCACGTGGGACCAAGCGTTCCGCTTCTGCGACAAACTGGAGCGCATGCCGGACGAACAAGTTCACCGGCGGCACTACCGGCTCCCGACCGAAGCGGAATGGGAGTTCGCGTGCCGCGGCGGGAAGGACACCGACTTCGCGTTCGGTGGCAAGCTCACCGGGCAGCACGCGCTGTTCGCCACCTCCGGGCACAAGCAGTCCGGCAAGAGCACGAGTGCGGTCGCGCTGTTCCCCGCGAACGCCTACGGGTTGCACGACATGCACGGCAACGTGCAGGAGTGGGTGAACGACTGGTTCGACGAGTACTACTACTTCGAGTCGCCGAAGGACGACCCGCAAGGGCCGAAGCACGGGCACCTGCGCGTCGTGCGCGGCGGCTGCTACGGCATGCTGCCCATCGACCTGCGCAGCGCCGCGCGCCGCGGCCACGCCCCCGAGAGCGCGAGCGAAACCATCGGCTTCCGCGTCGTCATGGACGTGGGGTAACCATGCACCGCTTCCGATTGGTACTGATCCTCGCGCTGTGCGGCTGCGAAGCGCGCCAACCGATCCCGACCGATGTGGAGCGTACCGAACGAGGAGACGCACCGATGCCCATCGACGTGGAAGCGCACCTTCGTAGCTGTATCGGGAAAACGGTTGCGGAAGTGGTCGAAGCGCTCGGTCTAACCGGCATCAAACCGCTCTGGATCGATGAGCCGCCAACAGTCCTTCGGGGCGTGCTGTACGCCGATGGCCGTGAGCGCGAGGTAACGCTCTACTTCGCCGAGACCGAACCGCTGTACCGGAAGTTTAGCGAGCGCCGCAACTGGGATGCGACGCTGATTCCCCAATGCCGCGTCGGGGGCATTCAGTATTCGAGTGGTGGTTCGCACTTCGACATCGGCCCCGCCGTACCGGGCCAGTGGCGACGCCCAAGCGCCGATTGAGCCGCGATTTGAAACACGGTTGATGGGCAAGAATCGCTATGAGTACCGTGCGCGAATGGTTCGAGGCCGCGCTTCAAATCGAAGACGAGGTGAAGCGCGCTGAAGCGATGTGTGATCTTGCGTTCGACGCCGAACACATGGCGCGGCAGGGTGATCCGAACGCAGTTGAATTGCTTGAACTCTTGGTCACTCTCAATCCGTACGACGACCTGCTCCACCCGGCAATCGAGAGCGCGGAGGAGCGTCTGATTCAACTCGGCTTGCGCTCCGTTCCGCCGTTGGACGAGATCGTTGCCGAATTGCACACGCAGTTCGGGCACATGCCGGAACGCCAGCGCCTCGTTGCGGTCGCGACGACGCTCACTCGCGGACGCAGCCGATACCCCGCGAGGTGGTCCGTCGCACTCCAATTGTTGAACGCGGCGCACGCACTCGCACCACTCACCCCAAAAGAAGCTCGAGTACGAGCGGAAGTTCAACGGCGCGTTGCAGAATCCTGACGAAACGAGAGCGAACGGATTTAGCCGCGGAGCGGCGGCAGATTTGTAGCCCGGGGTGCGGCGAGCGCAGCGAGCAAACCCCGGGAACGTGCGTCACCCAGAACACGAAGCCCCCGGAGGGGGCGACAGACACCACGTTCGCGGTTCACGAATCTGTCGCCCCCTCCGGGGGCTACGATCTTCTTGCGTGTGCCTACCCGGGGTTTGTTCGCTGCGCCTTCGGCTCCGCTCACTGCACCCCGGGCTAATATCTGCCGCCGCTCCGCGGCTAAAACCAACGCACCCCGTTCGCGCACTCGCGCCGCCTACAATTCTCTTTGCGAATGCCCTTCGCTGTTGTCGTTACTCACTCGTTACACCCTTCCCATGATCTCCTACAGCTTTCCCGGTAAAGTGGTGCTCGTCACCGGTAGCTCGCGCGGCATCGGGGCCGGCGTGCTGTCCGCGTTCGCCCGCGCCGGGGCGACGTGCGTGCTCCACTACTGGAACGATCCCGACGGCGCGAACACGAAGGACGCCGAAGCGCTCGCCGCCGAACTCCGCGCGCTCCCCAACGCGCCCACCGTTCACACCCTCGACGCCGACGTGCGCGACGCAAAGCAAGTGGAAGCGCTCATGGCGCAGGTGAAGGAGCGGTGCGGCGGGTTGGACGTGCTGGTGAACAACGCGGGCATCATCCGCGACCGCACGCTGAAGAAGATGACGCTCGACGAGTGGCACGCGGTCATTCAGACGAACCTCGACGGCGTGTTCCACTGCTGCAAGTACGGCACCGAGATTCTGCGCGACGGCGGGCGCGTGGTGAACGTGGCGTCGGTCGCGGGGTTGGTCGGCTTCCACGGCCAAACGAACTACGCCGCGGCGAAAGCCGGCGTCATCGGCCTCACGCGGGTGCTGGCGAAGGAACTGGCCCGGCGGCAGATCACCGCGAACGCGGTCGCGCCCGGCGTGGTGCAAACGCCGATGCTCGGCGAGATCAAGCCCGAAGTGATGACGGAGTACCTCAAGCAGATTCCGATCGGGCGGCTCGGCAAACCCGACGACATCGCGAACGCGGTGCTGTTCTTGGCGAGCGAAGAGAGCGGCTACGTCACCGGGCAGGTGCTGCCCGTCACCGGCGGCTGGGTGTGATACGCACAAGAGTAGGTCACTCGCTCCGCGAGTGACCATTGGCGCTGGAAACAACCTGTGCGTGATTTGCACCGCCAATGGTCGCTCGCGGAGCGAGCAACCTACTCTTGAAACGAGGTTCCACCGTGCGCGCGCTTCTGTTCCTTACCGCATTCAGTTTCGCACACATGGCCCGGGCCGACGAGAAACCCAAAACGGTCACGGTCGCGGCCGTGCAGTGCTCGTCCGACTTGGGCGCAGTGGCCGCGAACACCAAGAAGCTCACCGCGCTCGTGAGGGACGCGGCGAAGGGCGGCGCGAAGTTCGTCGTGCTGCCCGAAACCGCGATCACCGGCTACCTGTCGCAAGACCTGAAGACCAACTGGCACGTCGGCGACATGCCCATCGAACCGGGCTTCAAGGGCAAAGACCCGAAGGGCTTCGCCGAACCGGTGCCCGGCCCTTCGACCAAACACTTCTGCGCGCTCGCGAAAGAGCTGAACGTCTACCTCACGATTCCGCTGCTGGAAGTGGACGCGCCGAAGGGCAAGGACCCGCGGTACTTCAACACGGTGTGCCTCGCGAACCCGAAGGGCGAGTTGGTGGCTCACTATCGGAAGCTGACGCCGTGGCCGCACCCGGAGAAATCGTGGGCCACCGCCGGCGACCGCGGCGTGCAGACCTACGACACCGAATACGGGCGCGTCGGCCTCGGCATCTGCTTCGACATCCACACCATTCTGGAGAAGTACGAGCCGCACAAGCTTTGGTGTCTCTTGTACCCGATTGCGTGGGTGGACGGCGAGCACCCCGCGGAGTGGATGCTGCACAAACTGCCGGAGCGCGTGAAGCCGTTCAAGCACCACTTGGTGGGCGCGAACTGGAGCGTGGACCAGAAGCAGACGTGGCGCGGCTACGGGTTCAGCGTGATCGTGTCGAACGAGGGCAAAGTGCTGGCGAGCGCGAAGAGCCTGTACGGCAGCGAGATCGTGTACGCGGAGCTACCGGTGGCGAAGTGAGAGCGCGCCGAAAGGCGAGCGGCACCCGTGAGGGTGCCGGTTGCTGAGCAGGTGATTCACCGGCACCCTCACGGGTGCCGCTCGCCTGTTGGTCACTTCTTCGCGGTTTCGGCGAAGTACTTCTTCGCGTCCTTCACGTTCATCGCCTTCTCGCCCGGCTTCCAGTTCGCCGGGCACACCTCGCCGTGCGTCTCGAAGTGTTGCAGCGCGTCCAGCACGCGGAGCGCCTCGTCCACGCTGCGGCCCAACGGCAGGTCGTTGATGGTGATGTGCCGCACGGTGCCGCTCTTGTCGATGATGAACAGGCCACGGAGCGCGATGCCCGCGTCCAGCAGCACGCCGTAATCGGCGCTGATCTTCTTGCTCAGGTCCGCGACCAGCGGGTACTTCAGTTCGCCCAGCCCGCCCTCGGCGCGCGGCGTGTTGATCCACGCGAGGTGGCAGAACTGGCTGTCCACCGACACGCCGACCACTTCGCAGTTCCGCTTCTTGAAGTCCTCGATGCGGTCGCTAAACGCGACGATTTCGGTGGGGCACACGAAGGTGAAGTCGAGCGGGTAGAAGAACAGCACCACGTACTTGCCGCGGTTGCTGCTGAGCGAGTAACTGTTCACGATGTTGCCGTTCACAACGGCCGCCGCGGTGAAGTCCGGGGCTTCTTTCTGAACCTGAGCCGGCATCGGGGTGCGCTCCGTTTAAGTGCGATTCGCGGGGCCGACCGCGCGCCGGCCCACACGCACATGATTAGCGACCACCCGCTACGTTTCCAGCGGCGCGCCGCAACGCAACCAATCGGCCGGGCCGATTGGTGGTTAGCGGGCAGTGGTTAGTGGGCAGTGGGCAGAAGGAAGCGGAAACGGCAGCGCCTTCGCGCTGCCGTTTGCTCTGTTCGTGCGGCTCACTACCCACTGCCCACTGCCCACTACTCGCGGCGGCGTTTCAGAGCGCGCCGCCCGAGGGCAGCGAGTCCGCCGATGCCCGCGAGGAGCAGGGTGGCCGGTTCGGGCGTCGCTACTGGGCCGGGGCCGCCGGTGCTGGGCACTTCCGGGTCGCCGCCGCCGCCGGGCGGGCCGCTCGACGGCGGCGGGTCGCCCGGCAGCGGTTCGCCCGGGTCCGTCGGTGTCGGCGTGGGCACGGGAACGGGTGTCGGTTCCGGTTCCGGTTCCGGGGTCGGCTCGGGGTTCGGTACCGGGTCCGGGATCGTGTTCGGGTTCGCGCCGAGGCCCAGCACCCACCAGCCGCCGTCGGCGAGCGCGATCGAGCCTTTGCCGACCGAGTTCATCGCGGCGTCGAACAGTTCCGCGGTGAGCACCCGCGCACCGGTTTCGTCCGGTTCGGTCGCGTCGATGGTGAGCTGGAACGCGTCGGCCGGCGGCACGGTCGCGCTGGCGTCGGGCGTCGCACTCGCCAAGCCCTTGCCGCCGGCCATCTGGCGGCGCAGGGCCTCGGTCAGATCGCTCGGCTTGTTCCCCGCGAGGTAGGCGTAGCCGTCGGTGGGCTTGAGCACCACCGGCACCGCGCCACTGAGGAAGAAGCTGCTGCCGCCGCCGGTGGTCGCCTCCGCGGACACCCCGTTCAGTCGCGTCACCGCCACCGCGGGCGCGTGAGGCGTTTCGAACCACCACTCTTGGAACTGGGTCGGGGTGGACGAACCCGCCACGCCCGCCGCCAGAGTGAACCAGAAGCCGTCGGCTTCCGCCGCCCGTGCCGGGCGCGCGGTCGCCACCATCAGCACGCCGACTACGACGCCCCACGCCGCTGTCCGACGCATACTCCCACCGCCCCTTCCCAAGGGAACGTAAAATCGTCCGACCGAATGTGGCGCGGTATTTAGCGAATGGTGCGAGAAAAAAAAATCCGAAGTGCGCGCGGTGGGGCCGGAAACGAGAACCGCCCCGGCGGAACCGGGGCGGCGGGTCGAACTCACGGCATCGCGCCCATCGGCATCGGCGGCATGCCCATCGGATCGCCGCCCATCGGCGGCATCCCCATCGGGTCGCCGGCGGGCGGCGCGGGGGGCGGCACCGGGGCCGGCGGGCTCGGGTCCTTGAACGGGTCGCCGAGCTTCTGCGGGGCCGGGGCCGTCACGGCCGGCGGGTTCTGGCTGCTGTACTCGTCGGCGTCGAGGTACATCAGCACGCACCCGGTCGCGATGGCGACGAGGGTGAGGAACAGCATCATCACGTAGGGGCCGTCGCGGGCCACCGGTTGGGGCCGCTTCGCGTCCTCTTCCTTGTATTTCTGCTTCGCCATGGGTGAGCTCCGTGTGCGTGCGAGTGTGCGGTTAGCGGACGCGGCCCACGACATCGCCCTTGCGGGGCATTTCGTCCGGGCGCAGTTGCGTGAGGCCGACCGGGCGCGCCGGGCGGAACTCGGCGACCGCTTCCTTCGGGCGCAGCGAGCCGGTGACGGTCAGCGTGCCGAGGTACTTGCCGCCGCCGGTCTCGCGGTACACGTCGAGTTTGCTGCCCGGTTCGAGGCCGGCGTCGATGCCGATGCCGATGAGCACGAACCCGTCGGTGCTCATGTTGGCTTCGACGGTGCCGCGAATGTTCTCCGGCAGCGGGGCCGGGGCCTTCTCGATGCTCCGCAGCACGGTCGCGGTGCCGCTGCCGCCGGTCTGCCGCAGTTCGGTGACGAGCGCCGTGAGCGTTTCGATCTTCTTCGCGTTCTCGTCGGCGATGGCCCGGGCGAGGCGCGAGTCGTTTTCCGCCCCGATGCGGGCGCGGTCGGCCGCTTCCTTCAACAGCACGAGCGCGACGGCTTGGTCTTGCAGCAGGTTGTTGCGGTCGCGGGTGGTCTTGAGTTCGTCCTGAATGGCCTTCACCTGCGCGTCGCGCACGTTCGCCTGCGCCTGAAGCGTGGTGTAGTTGGTGAGCAGCTGCTTGTAGGTGGCGTCGTCTTTGGCGACGGTGGCCTTCAGGTCGGTGAGGCCCTTGTCCAGTTCTTCGACGCGCTTCTTTTCGGCGTCGTAGAGCTGGTTGAGGGCCGCGAGCGCGGCGGCGTTGGCCCGCGCCTCTTTCTCGCGGAACTTCTCGCTGTCCTCGAACGCCTTCTTGTACTGGTCGGCCCGCACCTGCCAATTGGTACGGGTGACGAACGCGGCGGCCGAAAAATAGGCCCACACGCCCGCGCCGATGAACACAAGGAACGTCAGAATTTTGCCGAACCAGCTCATCGCTCATCCCCCTAGCGCGGCGCTCGTGCGGCGCGCGTGGTCCGTGTGTGGAGTGTGTGCCGCGTTACGGGTTCTCGACGCCCAGTTCCTTGAGCCGCGCGCGGAGCTGGCGGACGCGCCGCAGCACCGTTTCGCGGGTCTCGTACACGTCCACTTCGAACGTGGACAGGTAGAACAGTTCGGCCTGCACGCTGTCGCGGATCGTGCCCATGCGGATCGCGCGGCTCTCGGTGGCGAGCACCTCGGCGCTCAGCTTGTCGAACGCCTTCTGCTGCTCGCCGATCTGTTCGGTCAGTTCGACGATGCGGCTCGAGTCGCCGGTGAGGGTGCCGAGCAGTCCGTCGAGCCCCGGCAGCGCCTTGCCGTCCACGCCCACGACGGCCTTGCCCTTCGGCGCGACGCCCGGCGCGAGGTCGTGCAAGTTCGTGAGCGGGTCGATCACCGGTTCGTAGAAGCCCTTCCCGGCGCTCTTGGGGTTGCCCGGCTCGACGAGGTCCTTGGGGTTCCCCTTGTGCGCCCAGCGCAGGCGCTCGGCGTAGGCGGCGGTGCGGTCGGCGCGCACCTTCTCGCGGTCCTCGAGCGCCTTCAGGTTCGCGCCCCACGACTGGCTCGCGTACCCGGCGGTGCGGGTGAGCGCCAGCGCGTCGGCCTTCAGTTGCTCGAACATGAAGGCGCGGTCGTTCCGCTCGCCGGCCGCCGGCTTCAGGAACCACGCCGGCCGGTGAACGTACACCGTCGTGGACCACGCCATAATGCCGAGGCCGACGATCAGGTTCAGTAGCGCGAGCACTTTGCCGATCGCAGTCATCGCCGCACCGTGGGTGTTCGTTTCGCCAGAAGGCCGGAGGCCAAAACGCTCGGAGCTCGCCCCTGCTGACGGCCGGTCCTACGCCCGTCGCCCGCGTCCCGTCGCCCGCAGGGCGGCACTACGGCAGCCGACCGGAGCGCTCGCGCTCCTTTTCGACCAGCAGTTGTTCCAGCCGGTACACTTCGTCCAGCGTCAGCGCCACTTCGCGCTGCACCTCGAAGAGTTGGGCTTCGATCCCGGACTGACGCACCAACAGTTCGTCCACTTCGTTCTTTACTTTCGTGTACAGTGCGACCAGTTCGGCCAGTTGCGTGCGGCGGCGGTTCACGGCGTCGTCGGCCGCGGCCTTTTGCTCTTCGAGCTTCAGCCGCTCGGCGGCGAGCAACCGGGCGCGGTCCGAGTTGCGGGTCGCGAGGTCGCGCAGTTGCGCCTCGCGCGCGACGAACGCCGCCTGTTCGCCCGGCATCCCGCGATCGACGTGCTTCGCCATGTCGGCGAACCGCAGCCCTTGCGCGGCGATCACCTTGCCGTACCGCTTCAGCCCCACAATCGCCGCGACGCGCTTCTGCCACATGGCGTCGCCGTCCAAGTGTACCAACAGGTGCGCGGCGCGGGTCTGGCGGTCCACTTCGTCGATGGCAAGCCCGGCCTTCCACTCGCCGAGTTTCTTCATCGTGTCGAGGGCCGCGGCCTTGTCGTCGGCCGGGGGTGCCGAAGGGCCGTCGGTCACTTGCGGCTTTTCGATGGCCGCGGCGAACCGCGCCTTCAGCGCCTTTTCGAGTTCGGCGAGGTCGTTAGTGCGGTCGCCCTTGGCCGCGCCGCCGGCGTCCCGGTCGGAGAGCAGCGCGAGGTAGGCGTTGCGCACGTCGATGTTTTCGGCCTGCGGGAGCAGCCAGAACCGGTACAGCGCGATCTTCTCCTCGGGCGCGAGCGCCTCCTTCGCCAGTTCGCCGAACACCAAACCCTGCACGCGCTTCAGTTCGGCCACCACGTTCGGCACCGGCATCTGGCCGGCGAACTGCACCTTCGAAACGGAGTCGGGCGCGGGGGCGGCGGTGGTCGCGGTGAAGTACCCTTCGAGCAACTTGCGGCTGACGGTGGTCGTGTTCGCGCCGCCGGTCAGCGTGACGACGAACGGCGTCTCGTCGTCGCCGCTGAACGCCTCCGGGCCGTCGAACGGAATCCCTTGGAGCACGAGCACGTGCTTCAGGCCGCCCGCGGTGATCTTCTGCCGCCCTTGCCAGTTTTGGGTGGCGAGGTAGACGAAACCGGCCCCGGCGAGCAGGTTCACGACAATCAGCAGGATGCCGAACAGTCTCATGGCGTTCGAGTCCCTGCGGGCCGGACATGGGGGTAAGGCGCGGGAAAAGCGAGCACCCGCGTGCGTACAGCGATTGTGACGGACGACCCCGACCTTGACAAGCGCGGAACGCGGACAAACCGCGGGAGTTCGCTAAGCGGCGCGGGGTGCGTCGGTATTAGCGATTATGTCGCGCCGCGGGCGAACCTGTCAGCGGCCCGAAGAATGGCGCAACCGTTCCGCGCGTAACTGCCCGCCTCCTGCCGCGGTTTGCACTATAAGTACAATTACCGGTGCGGTCCCGTCCGTCGCCGGCCGCGCCGGAGCAACTATGAGCAGCGAAGCGCCGATCCCGAACCAACTCGGCAAATACGACGTGATCTCCAAAATCGCCGAGGGCGGGATGGGGTCCGTCCACAAGGGCCGCAACCGCGAGACCGGCGAAATCGTCGCGATCAAGGTGATCGCGCCGGCCACCGCGAAGAACCCGATTTTGCTCCAACGGTTCGAGCGCGAGTTCCAAACCACCAAGCTGTTGAACCACCCGAACGTGGTGAAGGCGCTGGACTACTCCGGCGCGCAGCCGCACCCGTACATCGTCATGGAGTTCGTGGACGGGCAGTCCATCGGGCAGCGGCTCGAACAGAAGGGCGCGTACATCGAAGCCGAAGCGCTGAAGCTCATCGCGCAGGTGTGCGACGGCCTCCAGAGCGCGCACAAGCAGGGTCTGGTCCACCGCGACATCAAACCGGACAACATCCTCGTCACGCGCGACGGCGTGGCGAAAATCACCGACATGGGCCTCGTGAAGGAAGTGGAAGGCGACCTGAACCTGACGCGCACCGGGCGCGGCCTCGGCACGCCCCACTACATGGCCCCGGAACAGTTCCGCAACGCGAAGACCGTGGACGTGCGCGGCGACATCTACTCGCTCGGCGCGACCCTCTACGCGATGGTGACGGGCGTGATCCCGTTCGACAACGCCAGCCCGCTCGACTGCTGGATGAAGAAGATTCGCAACGAGTTCCCGACGCCGAAGGAACTGAACCCGGCGGTTTCGGAGCGCGTGGACTGGGCGATCCGCCGCGCGATGAGCGCCGAACCGGGCCAGCGGCCGTCGAGCTGCCGCGAGTTCGTCGAAGACCTGACCGGCCAGAGCCGCAACGCGCCCCCGCAAACCGCCGCGGTGCCCGCACTGGCGGCCGACGTGTGGTACCTCGTGTACCGCGACGAGAACAACCAGCCGCACACGGTGAAGGGCAGCACCGAGAGCATTCGCAAGGCCCTGCGCGACAAGTTGCTCGGCGACCCGACCGGCATCGTGGTGAGCCGCACGAAGCACGGGAGTTTTTCGCCGATCCAGAGCACCGCGGAGTTCCGCGACCTCGTGCCCGCGGCGCGCCCCGCGGCCGACGCGACCGTGGAATACGCGAGCGCGCCGCCGGCACCGACCGCGAGCAACAGTGCCGTGAACCGGGGCCGGCCCGCGCCGCCGCCCGCGGTGCCGCAACAGCCCGCGAGCGGGCAGTACGCCGGGCAGCCCAAGCGCCCCCCGTCGAACCCCGCGCCGCAACCGGTTCCGCCCGCGCCCGCGAGCGGCAAGCCCGCGGCCCCGCGCCCCGGCACGCCGCTGCGCACCCCGGAGCCGGACGACACCGACACGCCCGCGCCGCGCCGCGGGCGCAAGCCCGAACCCAAAGGGTTCAACTGGGTGCCGGTACTCGTCGGTGCCGTGGTGCTCCTGTCCGCCGCGATCATCTACCTGCTCGTCGCGAAGTGACGCCGAACCGGGAGCGCGCCCGTGGCAAAGGGAAAGAAGAAAGCCCCCGCCCCGCCCGCGAGCGACGCGCCCGGGTGGGACGCCATCGACGCGGCGTGTAACGCGCTGTACCCGGACCAGCCCGAACCGCTCCACTACCCGATCACGCCGCACCCGCCGATGGGCACCGGCCTCGTGTTCGGCATCAGCGCGTACCGCGCGAAGGGGCCGCCCGCGCACTGGCACTACGTCACCTACGGGTTCAGCGACCTGTACGACAAAGAGAACCCGGACCCGGACGTGAGCGGCTACGGGTTCGAGTTGACGCTCCGCGTCACCCGCGGGCGCGAGCGCACCCCGCCCTCTTGGGCGCTCGGCTTCTTGAACAATCTGAGCATCTACGTGCGGCGCAGCGGCAACGGCTTCGGCAGCGGGCACATGCTGAACCTGAACGGCCCCATCTGCCTCGGCGCGGACACGCTCATTCGCGCGATCGCCTTCGACACCGACCCGCAACTCGGCACCATCGAGACGCCCAACGGGCGCATCGAGTTCCTCCAAGTCGTCGGGTTGGCGCTGGACGAGCACGAAGCCTGCGGCGACTGGCACACCGCGCACGTTCTCGACCTACTGCGCGAAACCGACCCGTTGCTCGTCACCGACCTCGACCGCGAGTCGCTTCTGAGCAACCCGAGCGCGGCGCAGCGAATTCAAGAGGGTATCGACCGCGACGGCTCGCAGTCCGATCGCGCGTTCGTGGCGAAGGTGGAATGGGAAGCGACCGGGCGCGGCGCGGGCCGCGTGCTGAACGTAACGCTCGGCGCGCGGGCGGTGGAATCGCTGCTCCCGAAACTGCGGTCGCGGCTCGCGCACGGTCGCGACTTCGTGCTCGTCGGCAAAGAACAGGCGCTACGGTTCCGCGCGGCGAAGGCGTGGAAGTGGGCGGTCCGCGACGGTACGCCGACGCTCGACCTGTCGCCGGCGGCGCTCGCGGCGCTGCGCGAGCGCCTGCCGGTGAAGCGCGGCCGTTACGAGTTCCCCGAACTGCCGGGCGTGGTGTTCACGGTGGTGCCGTCGGAAATCACCGACCCCGAGGGTCGCGTGGTCGAAGTGGTGGGCTGAAACTCCAGCGCGTATACATTTCCCGCGCCAACAAGTTATTCACCTGCTGGAATATATGGTTTCCCTGCTACTATTTTGATTCACCCGCTCCGCGAAGTGTTTCACGCAAGGGGGTGTGCGTCTCGGCGTGAACCACTGAGAGCCGGAGCGGTCACAGCGCGCGCCACATCACGAACACGTCCACGAAGCCCGAGTCGCGGTGCCGGTACGCGCCGGGCAGCGTCGCCGCCACCGCGAACCCGCACTTCTGCCACGCCCGCACCGCCGCGGCGTTCGTGCTTACCACGAAGTTGAACTGCATCGCGGTGAACCCGCGTTCGCGGGCCGTTCCGAGCGAGTGTTCGCACATGCTCGCGGCCAGCCCGCGCCCGCGGAACGCCAGTTCGACCATGTACCCGGCGTTGGCGACGTGCGCGCCGCGCCCCGGCTGATTGGGCCGCACGTAGTAGGTACCCGCGAACGTCCCGTCCACTTCGCACACGAACGCGGTCGCGGGCGCGTCGAACCACAACTTCCGCGCGGTCTCTTCGGTGGTGTACTCGTCGTAGGCGAACACCTCGCCGCTTTCGGCCGCGCGCCGGAAGAGCGCCCAGATGAGCGGCCAATCCGCGTCCGCCGCGGGCCGGATGCTTGCACTCACGCGATCCCCACGAGTTCGAGCCAACGGGCTTCGAGCCGTACGCTCCGAGCGCGAAGCCGTCGAAAGGATGAGGGTTCACGCGCGGTCGAGCACGTCGCGCACTTTCTGGGCGAAGTCGGCGACCGCGAACGGCTTCGCGATGAAATTGACGGCCGCAGTCGCGATGCCGTGGCGCGCCGCTTCGTCTTGGGTGTACCCCGACATGAACAGCACGCGGCGCACGAGGCCCAGCGCGAGCAGCCGGTCCGCCAGTTCGCCGCCGGATTGGCCCGGCATCACCAGATCGGTAATCAGCAGATCGACCGGCGCGCCGTGCGCCCCGGCGGCGCGCTCCGCGTCCGGGCCGTTCGCGGCCTCGAGCACCGTGTACCCGCAGCCCTGCAACACGCGGCGCGTCATGCGGCGCACGAGGTCTTCGTCTTCGGCCAGTAGGACCGTTTCGGTGCCGCGGGGCAGCGCGCCCGGCGGCGGTGGCGGCGGCACCGGGTCCGCGACCGCGGGCAGGTACACGCGGAAATCGGTGCCCGCGCCCGGCGCGCTACTCACTTCGATGTGCCCGCCGCTCTGCTTCACGATGCCGTACACGCTGGCGAGGCCCAGCCCGGTGCCCGCGCCCACGGCCTTCGTGGTGAAGAACGGCTCGAACGCCTGCGCGAGGACCTCCGGCGTCATGCCGGTGCCGGTGTCGCGCACGCTGAGGAGCGCGTAGCGCCCGGGCTTCACGTCCGGGTCGCGGGTCGGGTCCGGGTCGAGGTCCGCGTTCGCGGTGCGCACCTCCAACCGCCCGCCGGTCGGCATCGCGTCGCGCGCGTTGGCGACGAGGTTCAACAGCACTTGGACCAGTTGCGCGAGATCGGCCTTCACCGCACACAGGTCGGTGCCCGGGGCGACGACGAACTCGATGTGGGCGCCGATGAGCCGCTTGACCATCGCGCCGGTGTCGCGCACCACGGTGTTCAGGTCGAGCACCGTCGGCACCAGCATCTGTTTGCGGCCGAACGCCATAATCTGCTGCGTGAGGCCGGCGGCCCGCTGCCCGGCGTCGCGGATGTTCTCCAAGAACCCGGCGCGCTCGTCCGCGGGGCAGGCCGGGTCGAGCAACAAATCGCTGAACCCGGTAATCACGGTCATGATGTTGTTGAAGTCGTGCGCGATGCCGCCGGCGAGCCGGCCGACGGCTTCCATCTTCTGGGCTTGGCGCAGGTGCCCTTCGAGGCGGCGGCGCTCGCTCACGTCGCGGAACACCAGCACCGCGCCGGACACGGCCCCGAGGGCGTCGCGGATCGGGGCGGCGGTGTCGTCCACCGGGCGCTCGGTGCCGTCGCGGGCGACCAGAAGCGTGTCGGAGGCGAGCGCCGCGCACTCGCCGGTCCGCAGCGCTTCGAAGATCGGGTTGGGCACTTCGGCGCGCGTGCGCTCGTGGACCGCGCTGAACACGCCGCGCACGTCGCGCCCCACCGCGTCCGCTCCGGGCCACCCGGTGAGGTGTTCCGCGAGCGCGTTCATGAACCGGACGCGGCCGTGCTCGTCGGTGGCGATCACGCCGTCGCCGATGCTGCCGAGGGTGGCCGCGAGCCACTGCTCGTTCTCGCGCACCCGCCGGTCCGTTTGGTGCTTGTAGAGCGCGATCTCGATGGCGACCTTCAGCTCCACGTCTTCGTAGGGCTTGAGCAGGTAGCCGAACGGCCCGACCCGCTTGGCGCGGTCGATCGTTTCGCCGTCGGAGTGCGCGGTAAGGAAGATGACGGGCACGTCGCGCGCGCCACGAATCACCTCGGCCGCGCCGATGCCGTCCGGCTCGGTGCCGAGGTTCACGTCCATGAGGATCAGGTCCGGGCGCAGGTCGGTGGCCATGCGGATCGCGTCCGCACCGGTGCCCGCCGAACCCACCACGGCGTAACCCAGCGCTTTCAACTGCTTCTCGACGCCCTTGGCGATGATGCGCTCGTCTTCGACGACGAGCACCGTCGCCGGCGGCTGTGGCGCGGCCATTCGCGGGTCCTCACTTGGGGGAGGTGCGGAACCGGACGGTGAACGTCGCGCCGGGGCCGCCGACGCCGATTGTACCGCCCAACTGCTCCACAAGCGTGGAGACCAACTGAAGGCCGAACGACGCGGCGTTTCGGAAGTCGTAACCCGGCGGCAGGCCGGGACCGTCGTCGGCCACCGTCAGCTCGTGCGCGCCGCCGTCCGCGGCGAGCGCCACGCGCAGCGTGCCGGTGCGCCCGTCCGCGAACGCGTGTTTGAAACAGTTGGACATCAGCTCGTTCAGCAACAACCCGCACGGGATCGCCACGTCGAGCGACAGCGGCGGGGCGGTCACGTCCACGTCCAACCGCACGACTTCGTCCGACGCGCGGTACGCGCGGAACAGGTCGGCGGCGAGCGCCCGCGTGTAGTCGCCTAAATCGACGCGGGCTACGTCGTGCGATTTGTACAGCCGCTCGTGGACCAGCGCCATGGATTTCACCCGGGAGCGGCTCTCGGCGAACATGGTGAGAGCGGCGCGGTCGGTCGTGAAGTCGGATTGCAGGTCGAGCAGCGTGGAGACGATCTGCAAGTTGTTCTTTACGCGGTGGTGAATTTCTTTCAGCAGCAGTTCCTTCTCGCGGAGCGAGGCGCGGACGCGCTCGTCCAGCGCGCGGGCCGCCGTGATGTCGTGGAACGAGGCGACGGTCGCCGGGCCGGGGCCGTCGCCGGTGCACCGCACGGGCACCGCGTTCACCAGCAGCCACCGCAGCTCGCCGTCGGGCGTGTGAATGCCCATGACGCTGTCGAACACCGGCAGCCCGGTGCGCAGCACGCGCATGCTCGGGTGCTCTTCGCCGGGCAGCGGGGTGCCGTCTTCGTACACCGTGCGCCACCGCAGGTCCACCGAGGTGCGCCCGGTCATCTGATCGCGGGTCAGGCCCAGTACGGCGCACGCGCGGTCGTTGCACGTCATGATGGCCCCGGCCGCGTCCTGCACCACCACGCCCTCGGCCAGCGACTCGAACACGGCCCGGAACCGCTCCTCGCTCTCCCGGACGGCCCGCTCGGCCCGCCGCCGGTCGGTCACGTCGACGGCCGCCGGGATGACGTACCGGACCGCCCCGGCCGCGTCCCGCACCACCTCCACCTGGAAGTCGATCTCCACCCGGGTGTCCCCGGCCCCGCGGATGGTCGCGTCGTACCGCGCACGCTGTCCTGCCACCGCCGCCAGGATGGTGTCCCGGACCCGGGCGATCTGGGCCGGGTCGTGGGTCCACCACGGGCAGTCCCAGAACTTCCGCCCGACCACGTCCTCCGGGGTCAGCCCGCCGGCCTGCAGTGGGGCCCGGTTCACCCACCGGACGGTCCCGTCCGTGTCGATCAGGGCGACGAATGTGGGTAGGTTGTCGAGCACGTCCCGGACTTCCCGTTCGCGGTCTCGGAGGTCCTGCTCGATCTGTGAAGACAGCAACCTGATCGCCGTGTCAGCTTCACGTTCGGCCGTGATGTCGTCAAAGGTGGCGAAAACAATGGTGTCGTTATTGGCACTGACTGCCGGGGCCGCGTTGATCCGGATCCATCGGGTAGTTGCCGACTTTGCCAGCCCCATAATCACGCCCAGACAGGGTTGACGCGTGCGGAGCACCACCATGGTGGGGTGTTCCTCGCCAGGACAGGGGGTGCCATCTGCGCGCACCGCCCGCCATTGGGGGTCGTGCGAGTCGCGACCCAGGATCATGTCGCGGGTGAATCCAAGGATCGTTTCCGCTGACTTATTGCAATCGATAATTGCTCCGGTCCCATCATGCACCACAACGCCCTGAGTCATGCTGCTGAAGAGCAGGCGGTACCGTTGCTCGCTCTCCTCGAGAGCGCGCCAGGCGGATACACGCCCCAAGTGCGTGAGCAGCAGGCCGCTAAACACCTCCAGGCTCTCAACATGGGTGTCCTGCAGCACGCGCACTTTATCATAAACCCAGTCGAAGCCAACGAGGCCCACACATCGGCCTTGGTGCATCAATGGCATCATCAGGATGCTCTGAATGCCCTGTGCCTCCAGAAAACTCCTTTCCTTTTCGCTGGTAAGCGCCGACACGTCCGGAATCCAGCGAAGCCTTCCCTCGACGATTGACTCGACAAGTTCCTTCGCCTCCTCCATCGGGACGTTGCGCAGACGATCGATCATCGGAGCAGTCCCGTCGGCACACCATTCGTGGGTGTTGTTGGCTAATCGCCTTTCCCAATCGAAGTGAAAGATGTAGGCCCGGTCCGCGTGGGCAAACCTCCCGATGATCCCCAGCACTTCATCCACGGCCACTTCGGCTTCCTCGTGAGAGGCACTCGCAAGCACGGATGTTGCTACTTGAAGCATGGCCCGCATCGCGCTCCCTTGGGAATTGCGCCTGCGAGCCTCTTCCACGGTGGCCAGGTACGCTTCGGCGTCGGCCAGCGCCTGCCGCTGTTCGGCCGTGAGCGCGCCCAGCGCCCCCAAGCGCTCGAGCGCCGCGCTGATCGTCGCCCCGACCGCGGCGAACAGCGCGCCCCGGACCAGAAAGCCGGGGGTGTCCCACTCGGCGACCGGAACGAACGCGCTCAGCCCGACGGTCAGCGCGAGGGCGGTCGTCGCCAGCCCCGCGCGCACCCCGCCGACCGCCGCCGCGACGAACACCGCCGGCACGAACGCGACCAACGGCGCGCTCGAGCCGAGAGAGCCGTGCAGCGCGTACCGGGCGAGTGCGGCGAGCGCCACGGCGCCCGCACCGACCGCGCAGCCGTACCAGCGGGGGAGTTTCTGCATGACCGTTTGAGAAATTCGGGCGACGCGAGAGTGTACGGCGCGCGCGCCCGAATCGCAAGGAACTGGTTGTGCTTTCGCGCCGCACCGCCGCGCGAAGCGGTCACGCGAACCCGAGCACGCGGTCCAGCACCCAGCACCCGCGGGCGTGCGCCGCGGAGTCGTCGCGGCAGTGGGTCAGCACGCGCGCGTCTTCGCACCCGGCCTCTTGGAGCGCGTCGGCCAGAATGGGCATCGCGCCGAACTGCCGCGTTTCGTGCATCTGGCGCGCCAGCGCGACCGAGCCACTGGTGCGCCACCGGTCCTCGAACCACACCGGCACGGCAGCGAACGGGTACCCGTGCGTCTCGCGGAGCAGGTCGGCCGAGTGCAGGTAGTGCGGCACCCACAGGAACGGCGGCACCCGCACCTGAAACGGGAGCCACACCAAGCGCGCCAGCGAGGCCCACTGGTGCTGCTCGAGGAGCGGCCCGCGCCGCACCGAATCGAAGCGAAACCGGCCGCGCGCCGCGAGCCTCCCCAGCGCCGCCCGCGCCAACGGTGGCAACTGCCGCGCCAGCCACTTGCGGCCCGGCGGCTCTTCGCTTTCGCGCAACTCTTCGGCCAACAGTTCCAGCGCGCCCCACAGCGGGGCGCGGCGCGAGCCCTCGTTCGCCAACTCGCCCAGTGCGACCAGCGCGCGGGCCGGTTCCGGCAGGAACTCCCACTGCGCCCGCGCGCACGCGAGCAGGTACGCGCGACACGCGCGCGGCTGCGGCGCGTCGCTGCCTTCCGAGCGCATCGGGTACACCGCGCTCAGCATCCGGAGCGGGTCGGTGGCTTCGCGCCACTGGTCGTCGGTCATGCGGTCGACGTGTCAGCGGGTGGGGGCGAAGGGGGAACGGGGGCAGCGAACCGCGCTTCGAGCGCCCCGACGCGGGCCTTCAGCGCCGCGATCTCGTCGAGCGCCGCACCCAATTTCGCTTCAAGTGCGGCCAGCGCGCTCGGGGCCGGCGCGCGCGGCACGGCGGGTTCGCCCGCGCCGCTCGGCGACGTCGGCGCGCCGCCGTGCGTCGCGCGCAGACGGTCCAGTTCGTCGGGCGAATGGAACCCGTGCGTGAGCACCGCGCCGCGGCGCTCCGGTTCGGTAAGGTACACCACCAGCCGGCGCTCCACCAGCGGCTTCAGTACCTCTTCGAGTACTTCGAGCGTGTCGATGGGTGCCATGCGGGACGCCCGCACGCGGAGGTCGCCTTTCGTCTGGGGGCCGCGAAGGAGCAGTTCGGCCAGCACCGCGAGTTGCGGACCGTCGCTCGTCCACGCGTTATAGAGTTCGTGCCGGAACCGATCGACGCGCCCGCCGGTGATGCGCGTCACCAGCCCTTTGGGTTGCAGCGCCTCGATGCCGGCTTCGACTTCGAGTTCGTCCAGATCGAACACCGGGTCGCGGTTGCTCTTCTGGTTGCAGCCGGTTTGCAGCGCGTTCAGCGTGAGCGGGTACGAATCCGACGATTTGGACGTCTTCTGCTTCTCGACCAGCACGCCGAGCACGCGCCGTTCGACCGGCGACAGCGGTTCCCACTGCGGCGCGGGCGGCGCGGGTGCGGGCACCGGTGCGGGTTGTGAGGCAGCGTCGGACATGCGTTCGCGCTCTGCGAGTGACCTGTCACGGACTCGTTCCGTGCTGCGTGAGTGTACGAACCGGGCGCGTGCGGGGAAAGCGCGTACAATGCGCCGCATGAATCACCCCGCGATGAACCCGCCGCTGCTCACCGCCGACCTGCCCGGCGTCGGTGGGCGCATTCGCACGCGCGACGACGACTTCGAGGTCGAAGAGGTGCCGTCTTACGAGCCGTGCGGCACCGGCGAACACCTGTACTTGTGGGTCGAGAAGCGCGGCATCGCGCCGGAACACTTCGCGCGCACCCTCGCGCAGCGCCTCGGCACGCACCCGAACAACGTCGGCACCGCCGGCCTCAAAGACCGGCACGCGGTCACGCGGCAGTGGGTCAGCGTGCCCAAAGAGTGCGAACCGCGCGTGAAGCACGCCGACGGCGACGGCATCCGCGTGCTCCGCACCGGGTTGCACACGAACAAGCTGAAACCGGGGCACCTGCGCGGCAACCGGTTCCGCATCCTCGTGCGCGGCGCGAGCGAAGCGGTCGATGTGAGCGCCATCTTAGACCGCGTGCGGGCGCACGGGCTGCCGAATTTCTACGGCCCGCAGCGGTTCGGGCGCGACGGCAGCACCATCGAACTCGGCCTGAAATGTCTCGCCGGCACCGCGCCGCGACGGCTGCGCCCGTTCGTGTTCCGGTTCGCGCTCTCCGCGGTGCAATCGCTCCTGTTCAACGATTACCTCACGCGCCGGATGCGGGACGGCCTGATGCGCACCGTGCTGGAAGGCGACGTGCTGAGCAAGTACCCCGTCGGCGGCATGTTCGTGGCGACCGACGTTGCTGCGGAGCAAGCGCGATTGGACGCGCGCGAAACCGTCCCGGCCGGGCCGATGTTTGGGAAGAAAACGTTTCCGGCCGCCGGGGCCGCCGCCGCGCGCGAACAGGTGGTGCTCAGCGACAACCGATTGTCACCGGCGTCGTTCGGCGGGTTCGGGAAGCTGGTGATGGGCACGCGGCGGCACAACCTCGTGTACCTCGACGACCTGACCGCGGAGCGCGAACCGGACGGCCTGCGCCTGAGCTTCACGCTCCCGGCCGGCAGCTACGCCACGGTGCTGCTCGCGGAAGTGATGAAGTGCCCGCTCGAACCCGAAGACGAGCCGAGCGCCGAAACCGAAGAGGAGTGAGGACCGGGCCGGGGCCGGCGCGGCTCCTCGGACTCGAACAGCGCTCTAGAATCGTCGGCAAAGGGGGCCGGCGCATGCGCGTGCTCGTCGTCGCAGACATTCACGGCAACCGCGCCGCGCTCGAGGCGATCCGCGAGCCGTGCGACCTGTGCGTGTGCGTCGGCGACATCGTCGATTACGGCCCGGACCCCGCGTGGTGCGTCGAATGGGTGCGCGCGAACGCGACCCATTGCGTGCGCGGCAACCACGACCACGGCGTCGCCCAAAACGTCGAAGTGCAGGGCGTCGGCGGGTTCCGGTTCCTCACCGCCGTGACGCGGCCGTTGTCGGTCGCGGCCGTTTCGCCCGCACAGCGCCGCTACCTCGCGGAACTGCCAACGACGCTCGCGGTGTCGATCGGCGGGAAGAAGTTCCTCCTCGTCCACGCCACGCCGCGCGACCCGATGGACGAGTACGCCCCCGCGGAAGTCGAGTTCTGGAAGCCGCGCCTCGCCGGGCTGAAGGCGGACTATGTGCTCGCGGGGCACACGCACGTTCCGTACGCGCTCCGCACCGGCGGCGTCACGGTGGTGAACCCCGGGAGCGTCGGCATGGGGCGCGACGGCGACCCGCGCGCCTCCTACGCGCTCATCGACGGCGACGACGTGCAGTTGAAGCGCGTGAGTTACGACGTGGAAGCGACCGTGCGCCGCGTACACGAAACGGTGCCGGACGCGACCGCGTGCGAAATGCTCAGCGACGTGTACCGCACGGGCGCGTTGCAACCGCGCTGGCTGAAAAAGGAAAACGGCAACGGAAATGGGCACGGGCCAGCGCCGGCGACCGCATAAGGGGTCACTTCCAGAACTGCCACCAGCGCCGCCGTGCGGTCAAGCTCACGCGCCCGCGGGCGAAATCGAGTTTGAGTACGAGGCCGCGGAAGAAGTCCAAACCCAACAAGCCGTCGGCCGAAACGCCGGGCGGGAGGTTGTGCGCCGCTACCACGAAATCGGTACGCACGCGCCCCAATGCTGCTACCGCGCCCACCGACACCAGCGGCACCGGCGCGAGACCGGTTGCGGAGCGCAAGTTCGCGCGCCCGACCGGGTGCGCGAGGTCGAACCCGATCGTGCGCAGGAGCGTTGCGGACAGAACCGTGCGCGCGGCCCCGGTATCGAGCACGCACATGAAATCGTGATGCCGGCGCGGCCCCACGATCCGCACCTGTACTCGGATGGAGAGCGCGTCGGGCGAAAACGATTCGCTCATGTCAGGCGGCCCCCGATTCTTCGATTGGGATTTCCGATTCGATGTCCAACGGCCCGGTGTACAGAGAAGCGGTGTGTTTCACGTCGGGATCGTCCCACTGGTCAATCAGGCGGTAGTATTCTGCGCGCGTCGGCGCGTGGACCACGACGGACCCGCCAAGGACGCGGTTGCCGCGTCCGAGTTTCGGGTTCGCTAAGAATACCCATTCGTTGGGGTATTTCGCGGTGATCTCGGCGACAGTCAGATACGGTTCGCTCATCGCACACCTCCGCACCTATTTTGACACGCCGGCGCGGTTACTTCCAGAACTGCCACAGCCACTTGCGCAGCGCGAGCGGCTGCGCGGGCGGCGCTTCCGGTTCCGGTGCGCTGTCGGCGAGTTGGTCGAACGCCAGCACCGCCGCGGTGCAGTTGTCGCGCGAATTAGCTTGCAGCGCGAGTTCGATCAGCGCTTCGGCGCAGGAAGTGGGGTCCGGGGCCGCGCCGCACACGTCCGCGAGGAATTCGTCGCTCAAGACGCCGTAAACGCCGTCGGTGGCGAGAACGAGTTGGTCGCCGGGCCGCGGGTCGAACGACACCGCGTCGGAGCGAAACTCCGAGCACCCCAAGTACCGCCAGAGCTGAAAGCCGCCGCGCATTTCGTTCGCTTCGGCCTCGGTGTACGTCCCGGCTTCTACGAGTGCGCGCCGCAGGTCGTGCGGGCGCGTGAGCCGCTTCGCGGTGCCGTCGCGCACCAAGTACGCCATCGAATCGCCCGACCACGCGACATGAACGCGCCCTTCGCACACCAGCGCCGCGACCACGCACGTACCGACGTTACGATTCTCGGCGGCTTCGTCGTGCCACGCGCGGATGCGGTCGTGTGCGGTGCGCAGCGCGGCGGCGAGTGCCGCGGCGGCGTTCGTGTGGGAATAGTGCTGGTGGAGGTAGTCGCAGGTCGCGGTCGCACCGAGTTCCGCGGCGCGCTCGCCGGCCGGTTGGATACCCATGCCGTCGAAGACGAGCGCGAGCGGGAGGTGCGCGTCCAAGTGAACGCGGTCTTGGTTGGTTTCGCGGTAGTTGCCGGTATGCGTGTCGGCCCCCGCCCGTAGGCGCAAGCCCGTTTCGCCGCACACCCACGTGACGCCGGTACTCATCGCGCGCTCCGGTCGGCCCACTCACCTTACCGGTTCCGGCGCGCGATTCTCTCACCGCCCGACCCACCGCGCGACCCGCGATACCACCCGCCGCGCGCGGTGCGCCAACCCTCGGTGCCGAAGTTCCGCGAGCGCCGCAGCCAGTTCGTGCGCCGCGCGGTCGGCCGTCGCGCGCGCCGCGCGGGCGTCCGCTTCCGCCGCCGCGAGGCGCGATTCGAGGCGCTCCAGCGCCCGTGTCGCCACGCGCTCTTTCAGTTCGTCCAGCGAATCTGCCGTCAGGCACCGACCGGTGGCGAGCAAGCGCGCGACGGTCGCGTCGTCGGCCCCGAGCGGCGACGGCGCGCCGGGCGCGCGGTCGATGGCGAACAGGCGGTCGCGGTAGTACACCAAGTCGAACCCGCGGTAGTCGCGGACCAGTTCGCGGTGCGCCGTGCAGAACGTCGCCTCGCGCAACCCCACGGCCGCGACGTACGCGTCGTCGCTTTCGCGCGCGAACGGTTCAGGCGTCTGAGCCGGCACCGCGTCGCCGGTGAGCGTGTTCGCCCACCCCAACGGCGGTTCCAGCCCGAATTGCCCCTTCAAGTGGGCCACCAACTCTGCCGTGCGGGGTCCGAGCAACCCGCGCAAAAGCGGAACGAGGTCCGCGGGCGGGTCGCAGCCGTCCCCGGCGTTCACGCGCTCCGCGAGCGGGAAGGGCGCGAGGTCCACCTCCGGGCGCGCGCCGAGGAACCGCAGTACGCGGCGCAACAGGTGCGCCGGGCGCTCCGCGATTTCCTCGTAGAACCCGACGAACAGTTGGTCCGGCGGGAACGCGCTGGCCCAACGGCGCAACTGGCCGAGGTAATCCCCGCTCAGGAGCGCCCACTCGTTCGCGGCGGCGGCGCACCACTCGCGCGCGCCGGGCGCGCCGCCGTCCGGCAGGTCCGCGCAGGGGATTTCGCCGTAGCGGTGCGCGTGCCGCGCGTGCGACCACGCCCGCGCGACCGGGTCGCGCATCAGAAACACCAACTTCACGTCCGGCATCAGGGCGCGCACGCGCCGGATCGCCGACACCGGTAGCGCGGCGTACGACGGCGACGCCTCGCCCGCGAGTCGGCCCTCGGCCGGCGCGAAATGCGCGCAGTACCAACTCAGATCGAGCCGGCGGTGCAGGGTACTGAAGTATTTGACTTCTTTGATCGCCGGCACGAATACGCCCGGGTGCGCGCGCAGGTTGTGCGCGAGCCACGAGGTTCCGGTTTTCGGCGGCGCGATCACGAGAAAGTTCGGCAAGCTCGGCAGCACGCGGTCGGTCTCCGGGTGGGACGGAGAGGAACCCCACCCTACCCCGGTTGGCCCGCGCGCTCAACCCGAACCGCGCGGCGCGACTACTTCTTTCGCTGCCGGAACACTTCGGCCATCATGTTGTCGATCGGGCAGAACTGGTCGGTCAGCACGACGCCGGGGTCGGCGTCGAGGAACGGTTTGAGGCGCTCCGCGGGCACGGGGTGGGTGAAGATGTGCGGCTCGCGCTCGCGCGGCGGCAGCGCGACGCCGACGCCCGCGGCTAGCCCGAGGAACCCGCTCAGTTCTTCCGGCTCGCGCGGCACACGGATCAGCGGCTGTGCGGCGCGCAGCGCCGCCATGTCGATCGGCTTGTCGGACGCGTAAATCACCATCACCTGCCGGTTGTCGTCCCACTCCGTTCCGGCTTTGGTACCGGCTTCCGGGATCGGTACCGAAGCGATCAGCACCACGTTTTCGGCCGGGAAGGTCTCCTTCAGCGTCGCCATCGCGGAGCGCCACAGCTTCCCGTACGACACCGCGTCGATGATCGTGAGCAGGTACGCGCCGTCGGGCTTGAGCGCGCGCTTCACCGCGTCGTTGTACTCTTTGGTCATCAGGTGCGCGGGCACCGACAGGTCGTTCACCGCGTCCTGAACCACGAGGTCGTAGGAACCGGGCGCGGCGCGCTCGGCCACGAACTGCCGGCCGTCCATGTGGTAGGGGCGGAGCCGCGGGTTGGGCGCGAGGCCGAGGTGCTCGTAGGCCACGCGGGTCACGGCCGGGTCGATCTCCACCACGTCCACCTCCGGGCCGTTCATCAGTTCGACGACGTACCGCGGGTACGTGTACCCGCCGCCGCCGATGACGAGCGACTTGGGCGGCGGCGCGCCCGGCCCCGCCAGCGCCCGCGCCCGGTACAGGAACTCCACCTGAATGTGTTCGTGCTTGTAGTACAGGTACTCGGGGTCGGTCGGGTCCACCACCGAGTGCAGCAGCCGGTCGAGGTTCAGCGTCAGCAGATTCTCGCGGCCCTCGCCGCTCATGCGGCCCACGCGGATCGTGTAGTAGTCCGATTCCACGAGCGCGAAGTAGTCGCGCCCGCGCTGCGACGCCGACAGGATGAACCCGCCGACGATCCCGCCGAGCACGATGGCGAACGCGTACAGCAGCAGGTCCCGTTCCCACACCTTCGCCACGAGCAGGCTCGTGCACACCAGCACGAGCGCGAGCACGAGAACCGTGTTGTAAGTGCCGAGAGCGGACATCAGGACGTACCCGGCGGCGAACGTGCCGACGATCGCCCCGGCGGTGCTCCACGCGTACACGCGCCCCGCCACTTGGCCCACGCGCGCCACGTCCGGCACCGCGAGCCGGATCACCTGCGGCGACACGAACCCGAGCACGAACATGGGCAGGAAGAACAGGGCGAACGTCCAGCCGAGCACTTCGGTAATCGGCCCCCACTCGCCGAACGGTTCGTACCGCGAGACGAGCGCGAGCGCGACGAACATGAACACGGTAGCCGCCGCCGCGAGGCACAGCGTCGCGGCCAGCGCCGTGCGCGGGTTCGCGCGACTCCCGGGCCGGTTCACGCGGTCCGCGAGCTGCCCGCCGGTGAAGTTCCCCAGCGCCGTGCCCGCGAGCATCACGCCGATGATCCCGGTCCACGTGAACAGTGATACGCCGAGGTGCTGCGCGAGCACGCGCGACGCCGTGAGTTCGAGCGCCATCCCGCAAAAGCTGGCGAGGAACACGATGAGGTACGCGACCCGAATGTCCGAGAAGGCGTGCGGGTTCGTAACCGGTGCGTCGGTCGCGGGTGTTTCCTCCGCGGGCGCGCCGGTCGCCACCTCATTGGTCTTCGGCATGGCCGCGGCGGCGAACGCGAGTAGCACGAGCACACCGGCGGAGACGAACACGAGCGCGTTCACCGTGAACAGCGGGATCAGCACGAACCCGGTCACATAGTTCCCGAGCAAGCAGCCGAGCGTGCTGAGCGCGAAGATCAGCCCGGCGACGCGCCCGGTGTGCGCCACGTCCGGCAGCCCCAGTTTAATTGCGAGCGGGGTGAGCAAACTGAGCACGAGGCCGGCGGGCAGGCACAGCAGGAACGCCAGCACCGGGATGCGCGGCCCCAGCGGCAGCGCCGTGTACAGCCCGGTCGCGCTCAGGAGTTGCGGGAACGCGAACATCCACAGCGCCGCGATTGCGCCGCAGACGAGCAGCGCCGCGAGCGCCCGCGGCGTCGGGTACCGGTCGGCGATGCGCCCGCCGAACCCGTTGCCCAGCGCGATGCCCGTGAGGAACACGCCGATGATCGACGTCCACGTTTCGAGACTGGACCCGATGAACGGTGCCAGCAACCGGCCCGCCACGAGTTGGAGGACGAGCAGCGCGGCGTTCGCGGCGAAGATGATCGCCCCGACGCCGACCAACCGGCCGACCGGGAGCGGGACCGAAGCGGCCGGAGTCGCGGTACTCATAGGGTGTTCATCGCGGGTGTGCGTGCGGATGTCGCAAGGCTACGGTTCTGTTGCTCCCGCGGCCATCGCGTAGAATTGCGTTTAGTGTTTCGTGTTTTGTGTTTGGTTAGGAGTTACGCAGTTGGTATTTTGGGTAGTTTGCGCGTTGGTGTGTCCGGGACTACGTTTGGGTCATGAACCGTGCGCGCTGCACCGCTCGTGAGTACATCGATTTCTTGGTCGCCACACC
>Ga0169931_10001345_pt1 | contig 40590 bp, 34 predicted proteins | sample Kivu_15m_20L_FD_129675 | JGI IMG/M metagenome (GOLD analysis project Ga0169931, IMG submission 129675) | Freshwater microbial communities from Lake Kivu, Western Province, Rwanda to study Microbial Dark Matter (Phase II) - Kivu_15m_20L... | ecosystem: Environmental > Aquatic > Freshwater > Lake... | reverse complement strand
CGCTGGCCTTCGTCGGCGTCTTCTTCCTGCTGCCCGTGCTGGCGCTGCTGGCGGGGGCCTTCCATGTCGACGGCGTGCCGGGGGTCGGGCGCTTCGTGCAGTTCTTCGCCGACCCGCTGCACCAGCAGGTCTACTGGCGCACCCTCAAGCTCGCCGGGCTGGCCACGCTGGTCAGCGCGCTGGTGTGCTACCCGGCAGCCATGGCCCTGGTGCGCGTGCCACCGCCCTGGCGCGGGCTGCTTACGGGCCTGGTCATCCTGCCGCTGATGGTCTCGCCGATCGCGCGCACCTACTCCTGGATCGTGCTGCTGGGCCGCAACGGCGTGGTGAACTCCACGCTCGTGGGCGCAGGGGTGATCGACCAGCCGGTGCAGATGCTGTTCACCGAGACCGCGGTCTTCGTCGGCCTGCTGCAGTTGATGATGCCGCTGATGCTGGTCTCGCTGGTCTCGGCGTTGGAGAACCTGCCCTCCGACGTGCTGGCCGCCGCGCACACGCTGGGCGCCGGCCGCTGGCAGACCTTCACCCGCGTCGTGCTGCCGCTGACGCAGGAAGGCCTGATCATCGGCGGCACGCTGGTCTTCACCGGCTGCGTGACGGCCTACATCACCCCGGCCATGCTGGGCGGGCCCAAGGTGCTGATGCTCGAGACGCTGCTGTACCAGAAGGTGAACGTTGCCGGTGACCTGCCCGCGGCCAGCGTGATCGCGGTGCTGCTGCTGGTGACGACGATTGCCGTCAACCAGGGTTTGCGGAGGGTGGCGCGGTGAACCGGCTCTCGCGTGGCGCTCTGCTCGTGCTGGTGCTGGCCCTGACCTTCCTGGTGGGGCCCTTCGTCGTCATCTTCCTGGCCGGCTTCAGCGGCGGCGAGAGCCTGAAGTTCCCGCCCGAGAGCTATTCGTGGTGCTGGGTGCGCCACGTGCTCGAGGTCGAGGCCTTCCAGCGCAGCCTGGTCACGAGCCTGTGGGTGGGGTTCGGCAGCACCTTCGGCGCACTCGCGCTCGGGGTGCCCGTGGCCTACGCGCTGTCGCGCTTCCAGGTGCCCGGGCGGGAGTGGGTGCGCACCGCGCTGACGTTGCCGCTGGTGGTGCCGGGCATCATCGTCGGCCTGGCGCTGCTGAACCACATGGTGCTGCTGTACAACCTGCCGGTGACGGCCAGCCTGCTGGTGGGGCACACGGCGCTGCTGCTGCCCTACACGGTGCGCGTGGTCTCCTCGAGCCTGGCCAATCTGCGCCTGGACATCGACGATGCCGCCGTCACGCTGGGCGCGACCCGGCTGCAGGCCTTCTTCAAGGTCGTGCTGCCCAACATCCGTGCCGGCGTCGCCGCGGCCTTCGTGCTCGCCTTCATCACCTCGTTCAACCAGGTGCCCGTGTCGCTCTTCCTCACGGGGCCGGGCGTGAGCACGCTGCCGATCGAGATGATGGCCTACATGGAGACGAGCTACGACCCCTCGATCGCCGCGCTGTCGACGCTGCTCGTCGTCTTCACCATCGTGCTGGTGGCCGTCACCGAGAAGGTGCTGGGCATCAGCAAGTATGTCTGAGCCGCGGAGCGCCACCGCGCCCGCCCGTCACGTCTGTCAAGCCTGCCAAGCCCCAGAGCCGACCCGATGCACCACCTCGAACTCCAGGGCCTGACGCTGGCCTACGGCAAGGCCGGCGCCGCCGTGCAGGACCTGCACCTGGCCGTGGCCCAGGGCGAACTGGTCTCGCTGCTCGGGCCCTCGGGCTGCGGCAAGACGACGACCATGCGCGCCGTGGCCGGCCTGCTCACGCCGCTGGCCGGCCGTATCGTGCTGGCCGGGCAGGACATCACCCGGGTGCCGGCCAACCGGCGCGACATCGGGCTGGTGTTCCAGTCCTACGCGCTGTTCCCGCACCTGAGCGCCTTCGAGAACGTCGCCTTCGGCCTGCGCCTGCGCAAGGTGCCCGCCGCGGAGCTGCGCGAGCGCGTGACCGAGGCGCTGCGCTCGGTCGGCCTCGAGGACTTCGCCTCCCGGCTGCCGGCCAACCTGTCGGGCGGGCAGCAGCAGCGCGTGGCGCTGGCGCGCGCCATCGTGCTGCGGCCGCGCCTGCTGCTGCTGGACGAGCCGCTGTCCAACCTGGACGCCAAGCTGCGGGTGGAGATGCGCGCCGAGCTGCGCCGCCTGCAGCGCCAGCTCGGCATCACCATGCTCTACGTGACGCACGACCAGGACGAGGCGCTGAGCCTGTCGGACCGCATCGTCGTCATGCGCGCCGGCCGCATCGAGCAGTGCGGCACGCCCGAGGAGGTCTGGCACCGGCCGGCCACGGCCTTCGTCGCTTCCTTCATGGGCTGCGACAACCTCTTCGACGCCGCGGCCGGCCTGCCCCTGGCCTGGCCCGCCGGCGCCACCCACCTGGCCTGGCGGCCGCAGGCAGTGCCGGTGCGCGCGGCCGGCGAGTCTGGCCTGCCTGGCACCGTGCTCGCGCGCAGCTACCTCGGCGAGCACGTGGAGTACCTGGTGCAGACGGCGCACGGCAAGCTCAAGGGCAGCGCGCCCGCCTCGGCGCCGCCCTGGCTCGAGGGCGCGGCGGTTAGCGTCGGCCTCGATGCGGCAGCGGCAGCGGTGATCCCGCCCGCGCCGCGGACTTGAGCGCCCCGGGCCGCCCCCAGGCGTCCATGGCGCAGTGCGTGGCAGGCAGGGTTGCGCGGTGACCACCGAGATCTGGCTCGACACCGACCCAGGCTTCGACGACTGGATGGCCTGGGCGCTGCTCCAGGCCGAGCCCGGGCTGCGGCTCGTGGGCGTAAGCGTCGTCGCCGGCAACGCGCCGCTGCGCCACACGCTGGCCAATGCGCTGTGCATCCAGGCGCTGCACGGCTGGACGCAGCCGGTGCATGCCGGCTGCGAGCGCCCGCTCGTGCAGGCGCCGGTGACGGCGCAGGACGTGCTGGGCGAGACCGCCCTGGCCACGACCGGCCGTGCTCTGCCGCCGGCGCAGGCGCAGCCTGCCGCCGGGCACGGGGTGCAGGCATTGATCGACGCGGCGCGGGTCCGCCCCGGGCGCTTGACGGTGCTGGCCCTCGGGCCGCTGACGAACCTGGCCACGGCCTTCGAGGCCGCGCCCGACCTGCCGGGCCTGCTGCAGGCCATCGTGCTGATGGGCGGCTCCACCGACCGTGGCAACACCACGGCGGTGGCCGAGTTCAACATCCACGCCGACCCCGAGGCCGCGGCGCGGGTCTTCGCCGCCGGCGTGCCGCTGGTCATGTTCGGCCTGAACGTGTGCCGTCAGGTGCTGGTGGGCCAGGAGCACGTGCGCGCGGTGCGCGCGCTGGGCACCGAGCGCGCCGAACTCTTCGCCGATCATCTGGACGCCTATGTCGGCATCGCGCGCCGCCGCGGGGCCACGCACATGGCGGTCTACGACCCGACCCCGGTGGCCTGGCTGGCGCGGCCGGCGCTGTTCACCCTGGAGCCGGCGCACCTGGACGTCGAGCTCGAGGGCCGGCTGACGCGCGGCATGACGGTGTGCGAGTTCCGCGTGCCGACCCGCGCCCGGCCCAATGCCCGCGTGGCCATGGCGGCGGACGGTCCCGCGGTCATGGCCTGGGCGCTGCAGGGGCTGGCGCGGGCGCTGGCCTGAAGACTCCCTGGATGCCGGCGGCGGGAGGCGCCTGCATGCGAAACTGCGCGGGTGACCGAGCTGCCGCAGCCCCCCCAGCCTGACGCGCCCGCGCCCGAGAGCGTGCCAGATCCCGTGATCGACGCCTTCGACCAGGCGTGCGACCGGCTCGCGGGCTTCGAGGACCATCTCGGCTCCGAGTGGATCGACGGCTACCTGACCGCGATCGCGGCGAGCTGGCGCCGGATCCCGCTCGACGAGGTCCTGCCCAGGATGTGCGGCGATGCCTTCGAGCGCGCCTTCGCCGACCCGCAGGACGAGGCGTGGGCGCGTGGTGCGCTGCAGGGGCGGCTGGACCAGTTGCTCGAGGCGCTCGACCCCGAGGCTTTGGTGGAGGACCCGGATGCCCTGCGCCTGGCGCCGTTGATGGGTGTGTGGGACGACGCCTCCAGGCGCCGGCTCGTGGAGGAGGGTCACGCCGACGAGGCGCAAGTGCAGGACCTTCACACGGGGGCCTACTGGACCGATGGGTTCCTGCGTGCGCTGATGGACTTCCCCGTGGATTGGCCCAATCCTTCGCGGCGTGACACGAAGGCGCAATGGCTGCTGCAGGCGGTCGAGACGATCACGCTGCTGATCGCCGACCCCGGGAGCGAGGCCTACGCCTCGCATGTGCGCACCCACTGGGAGGGTGACCCGCCCACGCGCGACGAGCTCGTCGACGCCGCCCTGATGGCCGTGCAGGACCTGCGCGTGTGGTGGATCGACAACCCCCCGCCGCAGCCGCCCCGGCGTGTCGAAGCCACGCCGGGCCGCAATGACCCCTGCCCCTGCGGCAGCGGGCGCAAGTTCAAGAAGTGCCATGGGGCCTGAGATCGGTGGTCCCGCGCCTGCGGCCGTTCGGGGACGGCGCCTGATGGAGGATCGATGAGCGACACCCCTGCACCCGACGACCGAAGCGCCGCGCTCGAACTCGAACTCGCCGGACGCCACATCGTGCTCGGCCTGTCCGGCGGCATCGCCTGCTACAAGGCGGCCGATTTCGCGCGCGAGCTGGTCAAGGCCGGTGCGACCGTGCAGGTGGTCATGACCGAGGCGGCGCTGCAGTTCGTCACGTCGGTGACGATGCAGGCGCTGAGCGGCCGGCCGGTCTATACCAGCCAGTGGGACGCGCGGCCGGCCGCTAACATGGCGCACATCGACCTCTCGCGCGAGGCCGACGCCATCGTCGTGGCGCCGGCCAGCGCCGACTTCATCGCCCAGCTCGCGCAGGGGCGGGCGGGCGAGCTGCTGTCGCTGCTGTGCCTGGCGCGGCCGCGCGGCGACGGGCGCGCCGTGCCCCTGTTGCTGGCACCGGCGATGAACCGCGAGATGTGGTCTCACCCGGCGACGCAGCGCAACGTGGCCCAGGCCGTGGCCGACGGCGCGCTGCTGCTGGGCCCGGGCCACGGGGCGCAGGCCTGCGGCGAGACGGGCGACGGCCGCATGCTCGAGGCGGCCGAGCTGCGCGACGCCGTCATCGCCTTCTTCCAGCCCAAGGTGCTGGCGGGCCGGCGCGTGCTCGTCACCGCGGGGCCGACCTTCGAGGCCCTGGACCCGGTGCGTGGCATCACCAACCTCTCCAGCGGCAAGATGGGCTTCGCCATCGCCCGGGCCGCCGCCGAAGCCGGCGCCGAGGTGACGCTCGTGGCCGGCCCGGTACACCTGCCGACCCCGGCCGGCGTGCGGCGCATCGACGTGCGCAGCGCGCTGCAGATGCACGACGCGGTGCTGCCACTGGCCCCGGGGCACGACGTCTTCGTCGCCACCGCCGCGGTGGCCGACTGGCGGCCGCTGGCGGCGGCCGACGAGAAGATCAAGAAGGACGGCAGCGGCCGCGTGCCGGCCTTCGAGATGACCGAGAACCCCGACATCCTGGCCGCCGTGGCCCGGCTGCCCCCGGAGCAGCGGCCTTACTGCGTGGGCTTTGCCGCCGAGAGCCACGACGTGCTGCGCCACGCGCGCGAGAAGCGCCTGCGCAAGGGGGTGCCGCTGATCGTGGCCAACCACGGCCCGGCCACCTTCGGCCGCGACGACAACGCGCTGGTGCTGGTGGACGACCGCGGCGAGCTGGAACTGCCGCGCGCCGGCAAGCTGAACCTGGCGCGCGCGCTGGTGGGGCAGGTCGCCCAGCGGCTGGTCGCCCCCCTGTGACACCCCGGAACTGATGATGACGACCATCGACGTGAAGGTGCTGGACGACCGCATGGCGGCCCACCTGCCCCAGTACGCCACGCCCGGCAGTGCCGGACTGGACCTGCGCGCCTGCCTCGACGCGCCGCTGCCGGTGGAGCCCGGCCAGGCGGTGCTGATCCCCACGGGCCTGGCGGTCCACATCGGCGACCCCGGTCTCGCGGCGATGCTGCTGCCGCGCTCGGGCCTCGGGCACAAGCACGGTCTGGTGCTCGGCAATCTCGTCGGCTTGATCGACAGCGACTACCAGGGCCCGCTGATGGTGAGTTGCTGGAACCGCGGCCGCCAGGCCTACACGGTGCAGCCGCTCGAGCGCATCGCGCAGATGGTCATCGTGCCCGTGGTGCAGGCCGCCTTCCGCCGCGTCGAGGAGTTCGGTGCCTCGGCGCGGGGCGAGGGCGGATTCGGCTCGACCGGGCGGGGCTGACGCGCGCTGCGCCCGGGCGGCGGTCGCCCGGCGGGCATGGGGGAAAGACTCTCAGGCTCTCAATGCAGCGGCGAGCCCGGCGGCGAGACATCCACCACGGAGATGAGGTCGCTGCCGACGCTGCCGGCGGCGGCCTCCTCCTCGGTGGCCTCGCGCACGTCGCGCACGGTCAGGGCCAGGCGCAGGGCCATCCCGGCGAGCGGGTGGTTGCCGTCGAGGACGACGTGCGAAGGGTAGACCTCGGTGACGGTGTAGAGGGCGTCGGCCGGCATGTCCGGGGTGACGCTGCCCGGCGGCAGGCCCTCGAAGCGCATGCCCGGCTCGACGCCTTCGGGGAAGAGCCGGCGGTCCTCGAAGCACACGAGCTGCGGGTCGTACTCGCCGAAGGCGTGCTCGGGCTCCAGGTGCAGGTGGGTCTCGAAGCCGGACTCCTGGCCCTCGAGCGCCTCCTCGACCTTGGGCAGCAAATCCTCGCCGCCGAAGTAGAACTCGGTGGGTTCCTCCAGCGCGTCCAGGCGGTGGTTCTGGCCGTCGCTCAGGACCCAGGTCAGCGTGACGACGCAGGGCTTGGTGATGATCATGCAGCCATGATCGCACAGGCCACAATCGGGCATGGACGTTCACGCACCGTTGGCCTTGCTCGGCGGGCTCGCGCCGGCGCGCTTCATGCGCAGGCATTGGCAGAAGCGGCCGCTGCTGGTGCGTCAGGCCTGGCCAGGGGTGCTGCCGCCGCTGGCGCGGTCCGACCTGTTCGCGCTGGCCGCGGGCGACGACGCGGAGTCGCGACTGGTGGTGCGCCAGGGCAGCGAATGGCGCCTGCGGCACGGCCCGCTGCCGCGCCGCGCGCTGCCGCCACTGCGCCAGCCCGGCTGGACGCTGCTGGTGCAGGGCCTGGACCTTCACGTGCCGGCGGCCCGGGCCATGCTCGAGCGCTTCCGCTTCGTGCCCGATGCGCGCCTGGACGACCTGATGCTGTCCTACGCCACCGACCAGGGCGGCGTCGGCCCGCACCTGGATTCCTACGACGTCTTCCTGCTGCAGGTGCACGGGCGGCGGCGCTGGCGCATCGCCCGGCCGGGCGACGACACCCTGGTCGAGGGCCTGCCGCTGAAGATCCTGCGTCATTTCGAGCCCGAGGCCGAGTGGATGCTCGAGCCCGGCGACTTGCTGTACCTGCCGCCCCGGTGGGCGCACGACGGCGTGGCCGAAGGCGAGTGCATGACCTGCTCGGTGGGCTTTCGCGCGCCCTCGGGCGCGGAACTGGCAGCCGACCTGTTGTCGCGCCTGGTCGCCGGTGACGAGCCGGCGAGCACGGCCCTCTACCGTGACCCGGCGCAGCCGGCCACCGAGGAGCCCGCCCGCGTGCCCGCGGCGCTGCAAACCTTTGCCCGGCGCGCGGTGGAGCGCGCCCTGCGGGCACCGCAGGCGCTGGAGGTGGCGCTGGGCGAGGCCCTGACCGAACCCAAGCCGCGGGTCTGGTTCGAGGCTGGTTCGCCAGTTGCGCTGGCAGAAGGGCAGGCGGTCCGGCTCGACGCCCGCTCGCGCATGATGTACGACGATCGGTGCGTGTACCTGAACGGCGAGTCGTTCCGGGCCTCCGGTCGCGACGGGCGCCTGATGCGTCGGCTCGCCGACACGCGCTGCCTCGAGCCGCGCGCGCTGAGCCTGCTCAGCGATGGGGCGCGCGACCTGGTGCACGATTGGCTTGCGGCGGGTTGGCTCCAGGCGGAGAGCGATCGCGCAGGGTCCTAGGGTATTTCCTAGGACGCTCTATAATCCGGGGCTGACGTAGGGCATCGGCCCGCAGTCATCGCAAGCCCGATGTCGAAAGCTTCGCGGCCTTGCGAGCAAGAAAACCCATCACCCTTCCAAATTCCTGAGGACACAAGATGAAGAAGTCGCTTCTGCTCGCATCCCTGGTGGCTGCCGTTTCGCTGGCTGCCTGCGGCAAGAAGGAAGAGCCCAAGCCGGCCCCGGCCCCCGCGCCTGCCGCTGCCCCCGCACCTGCTCCGGCCGCTTCGCCTGCCGACGCCGGCGCTTCGGCTGCCGCGCCTGCCGCGGCTCCCGCGTCGAAGTGATCGCTTGAGCCTCCGAGAAAAAGCCGCCCTCGGGCGGCTTTTTCGTGGGCGCTTGTCTTTGCAGCGCGGCCCGAAGGCCGAGGCCCATAGCTCAGCAAACCAGGCTCAGCGCAACTCGGTAGCTAGCAGGCTCAGGATCCGGCGTGCGGTCGGGCCGGCCTCTTCGGCACCTTGGGCATTCTGCAGCGTCACCACGGTGGCCGTGCCCGAGGTCTCGAGCTTGAGACGGTAGCGCTCGATCTTGGGGTCGCGCGAACGGCCGAGCAGGCGGTCGAGCACGCCCGGATCCTCCTTCGCGGCCACCGTGGCCGGGTCGATGTAGCGTACGAAGAAGAGACCTGCGGCGCGGTCGCGGTCTTCGACCGTGAAACCGCTGCGGTCCAGCGCGAGCGCGACGCGGCGCCACGCGCGGTCGAAGGGCTCCTCGAGCTTGAGCGTCGAGATCTCGCCGGTTGGCTGCACCTGGGCCACGGGCGGCCGCTCGGGGGCTTGGTTCACGGCCTGCCGGGCCGCGGGTTCCGGCGCGCCGAGCGCCACCATGAGACGGGTCAGGAACTCGGCCTCGAGCTGAGGGTCCGAGGGGCGCGGTTGCCAGCCCGTGCGGTCCTGCGCGGCGCTGGTGAAGACCTCCTGGGCGCCGCGGTGGCTGATGAAGATCTCGGTGCCGCCGCCGGGAATGCGCTCGAGCCGGGTGCGGAAGCGGTCCCGCTCGCCGGTGGAGTACAGGCCGTCGAGGGCGCGGCCGATCGTGCGGCGGATGAAGTCCTCGGGGATCTTGGCCCGGTTCTCGGCCCAGCCGGTCTCCATCACACCGGTCTGGGCGTTGTCGACCTCCAACGTGAAGCCGCGTTCGGTCCAGAAGGCCTTGACGGGTTCCCAGAGCTGCTCCGGGTTGCGAGACGTCACGAGCCAGCGCTGCTGGCCCTGGCGCTCGATGCGGAAGTCACCCACCGCGGTCGGCGCCATCGTGCCGGCCGCAGGCTGGCTGCTGGCGGCGGGCGTGGCCAGCGTGCTGGCGCTGACGGTGCCCGAGGGTGTGGGCTGGAAGCGCCCGTCTCGGCTCATGCGCGTCAGGTCGGGCGGAACGTCCAGCCCCGCCGTCTGGCCGGCCTGGCTGCGGTAGTCGATCCGGCGCTCTTCGGCCTGCTGCACCGAGGAGCAGCCTGCGGCCAGCGCGGCGAGCGCACACGCCAGCGCGACGCGGCGCAGGCGCACCGTCCGGGCTGCAGACTCTGGCCGCCTCATGCCGTCAATCCGCTGTCGCGCAGGGCCGCGCCCACGGCGGCTTGCCCGGCAGGCGTGAGCTCGGTCAGCGGCAGGCGCACGGTGGGCCGGCAGCGGCCGAGCTGGGCCAGCGCCCACTTGGCGGGCGCCGGGCTGGGCTCGCAGAAGAGCTGGCGGTGCAGCGGGAGCAGTTGCAGGTGCAGAGCGCGGGCGCGCTGCAGGTCGCCGGCGATCGCCGCCATGCACATCTCGTGCATCTGCCGCGGAGCGACGTTGGCCGTGACGCTGACGTTGCCGTGGCCGCCCAGCAGCATCAGGGCCACCGCGGTGCCATCGTCGCCGGAGTAGATGGAGAAGCCCGGGGGCGCGTGCTTGACCAGCCAGGCCGCGCGCTCGATGTTGCCCGTGGCGTCCTTGATGCCGACGATGCCGGGCACCTGCGCCAGGCGGATGGCGGTGTCGTGCTGCAGGTCGGCCACCGTGCGCCCGGGCACGTTGTAGAGCACCACAGGCAGGTCCACGGCTTCGGCCACGGCGCGGAAGTGACGGTACAGGCCCTCCTGCGAGGGCTTGTTGTAGTAGGGCACGACCTGCAGCGAGCAATCCGCGCCGACCTCGCGCGCGTAGCGCGTGAGCTCGATCGCCTCGGCGGTGGAGTTGGCGCCGGCCCCGGCCATGATGGGCACGCGGCCCCGGGCGTGCTCGACCGAAACGCGGATGATCTCGCAGTGTTCTTCCACCGTGACGGTGGGCGACTCGCCGGTCGTGCCGACGACGCCGATGCAGTCGGTGCCCTCGGCGATGTGCCAGTCGATCAGGTGGCGCAGGCCGTCGTAGTCGACGCTGCCGTCCTCGTGCATGGGCGTGACGAGCGCCACGATGCTGCCAACGATGGGTTTCATGCGGGAATCCCTGCGGTGAACCCGCAAGTGTAGCGGCCGGGGTCGGGGCGGGTGCGGCTCAAGCGCGATCGCCCGGCCTCGCCTCGGGGCCGGCGGACCCGTGCAGCAGGGGCACCTCTTCGACGCTGGCGGGCTCGCCGCGCCAGGCGCACAGCCGCTGCACACGGCGCCGTGGGGCCTGAAGCAGGCCGTCCTCGTAGCCCAGCACGTGCAGCCCGGCCGCGGCGCGCAGCAGCTCGCCCGGCTCGAGCAGGAACTCCGGCCTTGACGGGCGCCCCAGGCGCTCCTGGCCGCGCGCGAAGGTCTCGTAGACCAGCAGGCCGCCGGGCGCGACGCTTTCAACGATGCGCGGCAGCAGCGGGCGCCACAGGTAGTTCGTGACGACCACGACGTCGAACTCGCGCCCCTCCAGCGGCCAGGGCCCGGCCTCGAGGTCGGCGACGACGATCTCGGCGCAGGCGCGCAGCGGCTCGACGGCCGCGGCGTCGCGGTCGACCCCGGTCACGCGGACGCCGCGATCGGCGAGCCAGCGCAGGTGCCGGCCGCTGCCGCAGGCCAGGTCGAGCACCCGGCTGCCGCAGGGCAGCGCGCCGGCCCAGCGGACCACCCAGTCGGACGGCAGCGGCTGCAGGGGCGGGGCGGCGGGCGTCAGAAACAGCTCCAGACGCGGTTGGCCAGGTCCACGGCCAGGTGCGGATCGAGATAGGCGAGGAAGACCGCGCCCAGGGCCAGCGCCGCGGCCGCCAAGCCGAAGGCGCGTCGGGCGCGCGGGGTGGGCAGGGCGCTCATGCCGCCCTTGGCACCGGGCGCACCAGCGGCGCTTCCCGGACCGGCAGGTTGACCAGCGCCGCGAAGAGGCCCAGCGCGATCGACAGGCCCCAGACCCAGTCGTAGCTGCCGAGCGCCACGTACAGCCTGCCGCCCAGCCAGGCCCCGAGGAAGGAGCCGACCTGGTGGCTCAGGAAGGCGAAGCCGCTGAGCATGGACATGTACTGCACGCCGAAGATCTGGGCGATGACCGCGTTCGTGGGCGGCACCGTGGACAGCCACAGCAGGCCCATCGCGGCTGCGAACAGGTACACGCTCCAGGGCGTGAGCGGCGCGGCCAGGAAGATGGCGATCACGACCGAGCGCAGCCCGTAGATCGCGCTCAGGATGTAGCGCTTGGGCAGCCGCTGCCCCAGCGAGCCGGCGACGTAGGTGCCGATGACGTTGAACAGGCCGACGATGGCCAGCGCCGTCGTCGCCACGCCGGGGCTCATCCCGTGGTCCTTCAGGTAGCTGGGCAGGTGCAGGCCGATGAAGACCACCTGGAAGCCGCAGACGAAGTAGCCGGCGGTGACGAACTGGTAGCTGCGGTTGCCGAAGGCCTCGCGCAGCGCCGCGCGCACGCTCTGGCCGCCGTGGCCGGCCGGCCGCATGACCGCGGCGGGCTCGCGCAGCAGCAGCGCCAGCGGCAGGATCAGCAGGACCAGCACGGACAGGACCCACAGCGCGCCCTGCCAGCCCAGGTTGCCGATGAGCGCGTTTTCCACCGGCACCATCAGGAACTGGCCGAAGGAGCCGGCGGCGCCGGCCACCCCCATGGCCCAGGAGCGCCGCTCCGCTGGCAGGTTGCGGCCGATGATGCCGTAGATGACGGCGTAGGTGCTGCCCGCCTGGGCCACGCCGATCATGAGCCCGGCGCTGAGCACGAGGCCGGTGCCCGTGGCGCTGAAGGCCATGCCCGCCAGGCCGGCGGCGTAGGCGAGGGCGGCGACCAGCAGCACGCGTGCCGCGCCATGGCGGTCGGCCAGGCCGCCGGCCAGCGGTGCGGCCAGGCCCCAGGCCAGGTTCTGCACCGCCATCGCGAAGGCGAAGGCCTCGCGCGTCCAGCCGCGCTCCATCGTCATCGGCTGCAGCCACAGACCGAAGCCGTGGCGGATGCCCATCGACAGCGTGAGCACGATGGCGCCGCACAGCAGGACGCGCGTCATCGTCAGGCGCGCGCCATCTCCGAGAGGGGCAGTCATTCACGTATTGTCGGGGACAATCCCGGGCCATGCCGACTGCGAAGCCCGCGCCCCGATACGCCGAAGACTCCATCCGCGTGCTCAAGGGCCTCGAGCCCGTCAAGCAGCGGCCGGGGATGTACACCCGCACCGACAACCCCCTGCACGTCGTGCAGGAGGTGATCGACAACGCCGCCGACGAGGCCCTGGCCGGGCACGGTCGGCGCATCGCGCTCACCCTGCACGCCGACGGCTCGGTCAGCGTCGAGGACGACGGCCGCGGCATCCCCTTCGGCCTGCACCCCGAGGAACAGGTGCCGGTGGTCGAGATCGTCTTCACCCGCCTGCACGCCGGCGGCAAGTTCGACAAGGGCGCCGGCGGCGCCTACAGCTTCTCAGGCGGCCTGCACGGCGTGGGCGTGAGCGTGACCAACGCGCTGGCGCGCCGGCTGCAGGTGAGCGTGCACCGCGACGGGCAGGTGGCGAGCCTGGCCTTTGCCGGCGGCGACGTGGTCGAGCCGCTGTCGCTGCGCGAGCGCGCATCGGGCGAGCGCCGCCAGGGCACGACGGTGCGCGTGTGGCCCGATGCGCGCTACTTCGACAGCGCGGAGTTGCCGCGGGGCGAGCTGCTGCACCTGTTGCGCAGCAAGGCCGTGCTGATGCCCGGTGTCACGGTCACGCTGGCGCTGGAGAAGCCCGGCGCGCGCGAGCCCGAGACCCAGACCTGGCTCTACAAGGGCGGCCTGCGCGACTATCTGCAGCAGTCGCTCGCGGGCGAGCCCCTCATCCCCCTGTTCGAGGGCGAGCAGTACGCCAGCGGCAGCGAGGCCGAGAACGTGGCCGAGGGCGAGGGTGCCGCCTGGTGCGTGGCCTTCACCGAGGACGGCTCGACGCTGCGCGAGAGCTACGTCAACCTGATCCCCACGGTGGCCGGCGGCACGCATGAATCGGGCTTGAAAGACGGCTTGTTCGCCGCCGTCAAGGGCTTCTGCGAACTGCACGCGCTGCTGCCCAAGGGCGTGAAGCTGATGCCCGAGGACGTGTTCTCGCGCGCGAGCTTCGTGCTCTCGGCCAAGGTGCTTGACCCGCAGTTCCAGGGCCAGATCAAGGAGCGGCTGAACAGCCGTGACGCGCTGCGCCTGGTCTCGGGCTACGTGCGGCCGGCGCTGGAGCTGTGGCTGAACCAGCACGTGGAGCACGGCAAGCGGCTGGCCGAACTGGTCATCCGTCAGGCGCAGGCGCGCCAGCGCGCCGGCCAGAAGGTCGAGAAGCGCAAGGGCTCGGGCGTGGCCGTGCTGCCGGGCAAGCTCACCGACTGCGAGAGCCGCGACACCACGCTCAACGAGGTTTTCCTGGTCGAGGGCGATTCCGCCGGCGGCAGCGCCAAGATGGGCCGCGACAAGGAGACCCAGGCCGTGCTGCCGCTGCGCGGCAAGGTGCTCAACGCCTGGGAGGTCGAGCGCGACCGCCTGTTCGCCAACAACGAGATCCACGACATCGCGGTCGCGCTGGGTGTCGACCCGCACGGCCCCGGCGACGAGCCCGATTTCAGCGGCCTGCGCTACGGCAAGGTCTGCATCCTGAGTGACGCCGACGTCGACGGCTCGCACATCCAGGTGCTGCTGCTGACGCTGTTCTTCCGCCACTTCCCGCGCCTCATCGAGCGCGGGCACGTCCACGTGGCCAAGCCGCCGCTGTTCCGCGTGGACGCGCCGGCGCGCGGGCGCAAGCCGCCGGCCAAGATCTACGCGCTCGACGAAGGCGAGTTGCAGGCGACGCTGGACAAGCTGCGCAAGGAAGGCGCGCGCGAGGGCTCGTGGACGATCAGCCGCTTCAAGGGCCTGGGCGAGATGAGCGCCGAGCAGCTCTGGGAGACCACGCTCAACCCGGAGACGCGGCGCCTGCTCCAGATCGGCTTCGGCGGCGCGGGCATCGACGCCGTCACGCGCAGCCTGACGCGGCTGATGGGCAAGGGCGAGGCGGCAGCGCGGCGCGAACTGATGGAAGTGCACGGCGACGCCGTCGAGGTGGACATCTGATGCTCGCCCCGGCTCCGGCCTCCGCCCTGGCGCGCGTGCGCCTGCGCCCGACGATGCTGTCCGACCTGGACTTCGTCGTGCAGGTCGAGCAGGACGCGCGCAACCTGCCCTTCATCACGCCCTGGGAGCGCACGCAGCACGAGGGCGCGGTGCGCTTTCCGGACTTCCGGCACTTCATCGTCGAGGCCGGCGCGGCCTACGAGCGCAGCGGCTTCGTCATCCTGCAGGGCTGCCGAAACCCGCACGGCAGCGTGGAGCTCAAGCGCATCGTGCTTCAGGACAAGGGCCGCGGCGTCGGCCGCGCCTGCGTGCGCCACCTGAAGGCCATGGCCTTCAGCGACCTGCGTGCGCACCGCTTCTGGCTCGACGTGAAGTCGCTCAACGCCCGCGCGTTGGCGCTGTACACGAGCGAGGGCTTCGTCGAGGAGGGGCGATTGCGCGAGAGCGTGCGCGTGCGCCTGGACGGCGCCGACGGGTACGATACCCTCGTGGTGATGAGCATGCTGGACCGCGAATACCAGGCCCGGGTGGCGCTGGCCCTGGAGCTCCCGGGGTGACCCCGCGATTGATCGCACGCGTGTTGCGGCCTGACTGGACATCTATACTTGGTCGGGGCTGGCGCGGCTTGATGTTCCCACCCGATCGGGGGGGCGGCCCGGGTGACGCGGCCGGTCGTGGCGGAGCGCTTGCCGCCACTCGAGGTTGCCCGCGCTCCTCGACCGGGCTCCCTTCCTCCACCCTTGGCAGTGCGCTGATCCCGATTGCAGCCCGGATACGGACGTGAGTTCCACACAACGCGAGAGTTCGGAATCGGTGGCTTCGCCTTCGCCGGCGCCGGCGGCGCGCAAGGCTCCGAAACCCAGGAACAAGGCGGCGGGTCGTGGGGTCGGTAGCCGTGTCATCATCAGCGATTGCAGCGGCACGGCCGCCGAGATCGTCGCGATCATCGACAACGAGGGCATCACCAAGGCATCCAGCTTCAACGCGAGGGTGTCTGGCGATGCCGAGGCCGAGGACGTCGAAAGGATCGCCGCGGCCAACGGTACCGGCTCCATCGATGCCACGGGTCTCGTGACGATCCGGGGCAGAGCCGGAGATCTCGTGAAGGTCCTCCGTCATCCGAGGATCACGCTCCCCGCCGGGCTCGACGCCGTGATCACGGGCCCAGCGCAGGGCCCGGAGATCGCTGCCATCCGGGTCGCCTGCGGAGCAGGGGCGCTCGATGGCGGCGGGGTCACAAGCATCGCCGGGACAGGCGATGGTGTGCTGGAGGCCCTCAACTGCTTGAACGTTCCACCCCTGCGCTTCGAGGCTGTGGTGAGCGGCCTTGCTGCTGCAACGGACATCCTCAACCTCCGCGCTCGCAGCACCGAAAGAGTCGAAGCCAGGGGGGTCACCGAGGTCAAGGGCAAGGCTTCCGACATCGTGCAGATGCTTGCTGACACGGGAGTTGCCCGACCCGACCGTGTCCGGTCGATCATCGAGGGGAGCGGCGCCGCGGTTGAGCACCTGATCGCCATCGAGCGGTCCACCGGGATGGAGTCCGTCGATGCCAGCAGTCTGTCCGAGATCAGCGGTACGGCTTCGGGTCTCGTCTCGCTGATCCACACGGCCGGCATCTCCAAGCCCAGAGGGTTCAAGGTGATCTTGACAGGCGAGGCTTCGGCCTCTGACCTGTCCACTCTCGCGAAGGCCGGTGGGATCGAGTTCGTGGACGGTTTCGGGCGCATCGGGATCGTCGGGTCCGCGGCCGAGATCCTGGCCTTGACCGATGACGCGCGCCACGGGGTGCCGGCCAGCTTCACTGCCACGATCACGGGAGAATCCACCGTGGCGGACCTCGCCACGATCCGCGCTCGCAGCGGCGTGGCTGTCGACGCATCCGGTCTGCGCCGGGTCAGCGGCCCTGCGGCCCGGATCCTGGCGATGCTCGGGGATCCTGGCTTCACCTGGCCACCACGCTTCTCCTGTCACCTCACGGGTACCGCCACGGCAGGTGAGATCGTCAGACTGCAGGGCGCCTGCGGCGGCGGCGGGACGGACTGCGAGGACCTGTCCGAGATCAGCGGTTCGGCGAAGGAAATCCTCGAGGCGATCGACTTGTCGAGCGTTTCCCGAACTGGCATTTCGCGCGCTCGCATCTTGGGCGCAGCGGGTGTTGCGGAAATGGCGGTCCTGGTGAGCGCCTTCGGCCCGAACCGCATCGACTGTGCGGGCCTGACCGGTGTCCAGGGCGCCGTGCCCGACATCATCGGCCTGCTCCGCGACTCCGGCATCGAGATGCCGGGAAGCATCGACGTCATGCTCGAGGGCTCTGCAGACGCGCAGGATGTCGCGGCGATACGCATGGCCTGCGGCGCGGGGTCCGTCCGTGGCGATGCACTTGCCGAGATCGTCGGCGCGGCTGAAGACGTCGTCGCCCTGATCAACGACGCCGGCTTCGTCAAGCCGACGGGCTGCAGGATCCGGCTTCGCGGCGAGGCGGGCACGAATGACGTCGTCGCCATCCAGCAAGACCCCCTCTGCGGGACGCTCGACGCGAGTGGCCTCGACGCGCTCCGGGGTGGGGCGCGCGAGACCTGCTCGCTGATCGGTGACCCCGGGATCCTGAAACCTGAGGTCTTCCGATGTGTCTTGGTCGGTCAGGCCGAGGCGGACCACCTCCTGGAGATCCGTCGGGCCTGCGCAGGGGTGATCGTCGACGGCTCGGCTCTCGACGAGATCGCCGGATCGGCCGTCTCGATCGCCGGGCTGTTGGCTGAACAGGCGGTTGTCTGGCCGGCCCGTTTCCGCTGCCGGATCGCCGGTGCGGCGACATGGGCCGACATCGATGCCCTCTTGCGGGCCAGCCTCGGCGGTGGGATCGACGCCGCGGGCCTGGCCGAGGTCGTTGGAACCGCGGAAGAACTCGTCGCGTTCGTCAGCAGCCCAGGCATCTCCAGGCCGAGCGATTTCGACGCCACCTTCCAGGGTGTGGCGGAGGCGGAGCATGTCGCGCGCGTCATGCAGGCCGCGGGTCGTGGCCGGCTCGACTGCTCAGGCGTTCCCGAGATCCGTGGGACGGCGGTCGAGATCCTGGCGCTCCTCGAAAGCGCCGGCTGCGTCTGGTCGCAGGACTTGAAGTGCGGGATCGACGGGCTGGCGTCAGCCGAGGAGGTCTCCAGGATCCGGGTGGCCGTCGGCCGCGGCTCGATTGATTGCACCGGTCTCGAAGAACTCAGCGGGACCGGTCCCGAGATCGTGGCTGTGCTCGAGGACGCCGCCATCGTCAACAAGGCGGACGCGAGGCTCATATTCATCGGCCCGGCAACGAAGGCCGACCTCGACAAGATCCGCAGCCTGGTTGAGGATGACATCGCCGAGGCGGAGTACCTGCAGCCGAACCCCGGCGCGGAAGCCGACGAGGCGGATCAGAGCGTGCAGGCTGGCGCAGATCTGTCGCGGGCGGGGCAAGCAGAGGCTGCGAGCCCGCCTGCGCGAGAACGCGCGGCACCCCCTGGAGCGAAGCCTGACGCGGCGCCTCCTGCCATCAGCTATCTGGCTCATTTCGGCTTGGGTCGCGAGCCGTTCTCCATCGTTCCCGACCCGCAGGCGATGTTCCTTAGCTACAACCACGAGACAGCCTGGGAAGAGGTACGCAACGGCGTCCAGCGAGGCAGCTACGGCTTCGTCGTGCTCACGGGCAAGGTCGGGTCGGGCAAGACCATGCTGAGCCGCTACCTTCGTGACCGCATGCCCCCGGAGGTGCTGCCGGCGTGGATCCGCAACCCGCGTGTCAATGCGGACCAGTTGCTGGTGTCCATCTGCAAGGAGTTGGGTATCGACGTGGGGGCGGAGGGTGCGCGCGGGCCAGCGGGGCCCTCGGTCGTGGAGCCCGCGAAAAGGGCTGCCCCTGTCATTGAGCCCGAAAGACACGAGGCTGCTGCAGGACCCTCGATCGCGCGAGCATCTGTCGAACCCTCTCTGGGTGCAGCAACTTCCGGCACGCATGCTCCATCGTGGAGCGATGGAGCTTTCGCGGATTCCGCGATCGATGCCCTGCCCGCCGCAACGTGGGCTGACCGGGTGGAGCCTGCACTGCAACTCGAGAGCAAACGATTCGAAGACGCGCTGCGCGTCTTCCTGCTGCAGCAGCACGCGGTCGGCAAGCGCTGTGTCGTGATCATCGATGAGGCGCAGAGCCTCGTCGACGATGCGCTGGAGCAGTTACGCCACCTCACCAACATCGAGACTGACGAGCGCAAGCTGCTGCAGGTCGTCCTGATCGGGCAGCCCGAGCTGGGCCCACGCCTCAGGGGTCCTGGCAAGGACCAGTTCGAGCAGCGGACTGCCTGGTCGAAACTCGACGGCTTGTCCGAGGAGGAGACCGGACGCTATGTCCTGCACCGCATGCGGTACGCGGGTTTGCAGGGTGACCTGCCGTTCGACGCTGCGGCGCTCCGCCTGATCTATCGACTGACACGCGGTGTGCCGCGCCAGATCAACCGCCTTTGCGATTCGGCCTTGCTGGTAGCGTATGGCGATGAGCGACAGGTTGTCGATCCGCAAACAACGAATCGGGCATGGGAGAAATTCCATGGCCGCGAAGACGTTTCGGCGGGTGCAGGCGCAGGGCCAAGTGGGGTGGCGAGCTCGCGCTGGATCTACGCCATCACCCGCCGGCTGGGAGCGCTGGCTCTCTGGCGGTGGGGTAAGCAATAGTGCCGAGATGTCGATCATCTTGAATGCGAAGCGCCGCGCCGAGGCCGACCGCCGGCGCGGCGTTATGCCGGCTGCCGAGGCCACTGGCGGATTCGCACCTCCGACTTCACCTATGGTGGTCAATGCGTCTCCAGGCATGGCGGGGGTCGTGATGTCAGCCATCGTGGGTCTGGCCATCGGGTTCGGCGGCTATGCATTGATCGGCTGGCTGCCATCGCTCCAGCCGGTCGGGCAGCCGATCAAGACCGCGCCGCCCGCGCCCGCCGCGGGTGTCGGCGCGGGGGGCACGCTGCCGGCGCAGTCCTGGGGAGGCAACGGTCAGTTGTCCGGCGCAGGCGTGGCCAGGCCGGAGCCGGCACCGCGTCAGGATGCTGCCGTGCCGCCGGTGGCTTCACCGAAAGCGCCTGTCTCGGCGCTGCCGTCGCGGTCCGAGTCGCCTCCGCCAGCGGGCCGGGCCACCCCGGCTCCCGGGTCACCTGGTGCTCCGGCCAACTCGCCTGCCCCCGCGGAGCCCAGGCGACCCGCTGGCGAGTCCGTGGTGGCGGCGCCCTCGGCGCCGCTGCCAGGGTCGACGGCTCCGCCGGTGCAGGTGGGCCCTCCTGGGCCTTCGAGCGCGCCGGTGACGACCGCGTCCCCGCCGCGCCTGCACGAACTGCCCCCTGACCTGCTGCGCGAAGTGCCGCCCTTGCTGGTCAGCGGCTGGGTGCAGTCGGCCGACCCGGGCAGCCGGCAGTTGCTGGTCAACGGCGTGTTGCTGCGCGAGGGCGACTCGCTCACGCCGGTGCTGCGGCTGGAGATGATCGGCCGCCGCACGGCCGTGTTCTCGGTGCGCGGCCAGCGCTTCGAGGTGCCGATCTCCCTGTGACTTTCCCGCCTGGGGCCCGGCCTTGGCGCGCCGGGGCCTGGCGTCCTGCCGCGCGATGAGAGACCTGTTCGATCCCCCCCCGATGACCGCGGCCGAACCCGGCGACGCGGTGGCGCTCGGCGAGTACGCCGAGCGCGCCTACCTCGAGTACGCGCTCAGCGTGGTCAAGGGCCGCGCGCTGCCGGACGTCTGTGACGGCTGCAAGCCGGTGCAGCGCCGCATCCTCTACGCGATGCAGCGCATGGGCCTGGCCTACACCGGCGCCAATGGCGCCAAGCCGGTGAAGAGCGCGCGCGTGGTGGGCGACGTGCTCGGCCGCTTCCACCCGCACGGCGATCAGGCGGCCTACGAGGCGCTCGTGCGCATGGCCCAGGATTTCAGCCAGCGCTACCCGCTGATCGACGGCCAGGGCAACTTCGGCAGCCGCGACGGCGACGGCGCCGCGGCGATGCGCTACACCGAGGCGCGGCTGGCACCCATCGCGCGCCTGCTGCTCGACGAACTCGACGAGGGCACGGTTGACTTCCAGCCCAACTACGACGGCTCGACCGAGGAGCCGCGGCTGCTGCCGGCGCGGCTGCCCTTCGTGCTGCTCAACGGCGCCAGCGGCATCGCCGTGGGGCTGGCCACCGAGGTGCCGAGCCACAACCTGCGCGAGGTTGCCGCGGCCGCGGTGGCGCTGATCCGCGACGAGCAGTTGCCCGACGACGCGCTCCACGCCCTGGTGCCCGCGCCGGACTACCCCGGCGGCGGCCAGATCATCAGCCCCGCGGCCGACATCCGCGCCGCCTACGCCAGCGGACGCGGCAGCCTGAAGGTGCGCGCGCGCTGGAAGATCGAGGACTTGGCCCGAGGTCAGTGGCAACTCGTCGTCACCGAGCTGCCGCCCGGCACGAGCGCGCAGAAGGTGCTGGAGGAGGTGGAGGAACTCACCAATCCCAAGGTCAAGGCCGGCAAGAAGGCGCTGTCGGCCGAGCAGGTGCAGCTCAAGGCCAGCGTGCTGGCGGTGCTGGAGGCCGTGCGTGACGAGTCGGGCAAGGACGCCCCGGTGCGTCTGGTCTTCGAGCCCAAGAGCCGCACCGTCGCGCAGCCGGACCTGATCACCACGCTGCTCGCCCACACCAGCCTGGAGACGAGCGCGCCCGTCAACCTGACGATGGTGGGCCTGGACGGCCGGCCGGTGCAGAAGAGCCTGCGCCAGATGCTGCTGGAATGGGTGCGCTTCCGCCAGGCGACGGTGGAGCGGCGTTCGCGCCACCGGCTGCAGAAGGTGCTCGACCGCATCCACGTGCTCGAGGGCCGGCAGCTCGTGCTGCTGAACATCGACGAGGTCATCCGCATCATCCGCAACGCCGACGAGCCCCGGCCGGCGCTGATGCAGCGCTTCGGCCTGAGCGAGCGCCAGGCCGACGACATCCTGGAGATCCGGCTGCGCCAGCTCGCGCGGCTGGAGGCGATCCGCATCGAGCAGGAGCTGAAGGAACTGCGCGAGGAGCGGGCGCGGCTCGAGGACATCCTGGGCAGCCCGACGGCCCTGAAGCGCCTGGTCGTGCGCGAGATCGAGGCCGACGCGAAGGCCTTCGGCGACGACCGGCGCACGCTGGTGCAGGAGGAGCGCAAGGCGGTGGTCGAGGTGCGGGTCGTCGACGAGCCCGTGACCGTGGTCGTCAGCCAGCGCGGCTGGGTGCGCGCGCTCAAGGGGCACGAGGTCGATCCGGCAGCGCTGCAGTTCAAGCCGGGCGACGCGCTGGGCAGCGTGTTCGCCTGCCGCAGCGTCGAGACGCTGGCGGTGATGGGCAGCAACGGGCGGGCCTACAGCGTCGCGGTCGCCAGCCTGCCGGGCGGGCGGGGCGACGGCGCGCCGATCACGACCTTCATCGACCTGGAGTCCGGCACCCAGCCGGCGTGGTATCACGCCGGGCCGGCTGACACGCGGCTGTTGCTGGCCAGTTCCGGCGGCTTCGGGCTGATCGCCCTGGCGGGCGACCTGCACGGCCGCAACCGGGGTGGCAAGGCCTTCCTGGCCCTGGAACCGGCCGACCAGGTGCTGGCGCCGGCGACCGTGCTGCCGTCCCACCGGCAGGTGGGCTGCCTGGCCGCGGACGGGCGCTTGCTGGTGTTCGGCCTGGAGGAGTTGAAGCTGCAGTCCGGGGGCGGCAAGGGCCTGACGCTGATGGACGTCGACGCGGCTGCGCCGCTGGTGTCGGTGGCGAGCTTCGGCGAGCACCTGCGCGTCACCGGCCAGGGCCGTGGCGGCAAGCCGAAGGAGGACGACCTGCGCACCTCGGCCCTCGCCGCGCACCTCGGGCGGCGCGCGCGCAAGGGCCGCCGGCTCGAAGGCTTCCCCAAGCCGATGACGCTTTCCCCCTTGTGACGAATCCCCCCGCCATGATCACTGTCTACGGCATCCCGAACTGCGACACCGTCAAGCGTGCCCGGGCCTGGCTGCAGGAGCGCGGCGTGACCGCCGCCTTCCACGATTTCAAGCGCCAGGGGGTGCCGCCTGCAAGCCTGGACGGCTGGCTGACGGCGCTCGGGCACGAGCGCCTCGTCAACCGCCAGGGCACGACCTGGCGCAAGCTCGACGAGGCGCAGCGCCTCGCGGTGGTGGACGATGCCGGCGCCCGGGCCCTGCTGCTCGCTCACCCGAGCGCCATACGCCGCCCGTTGGTCGAGTGGGCCGACGGCCGCGTGAGCGCGGGCTTCGACCCCGCCGACTGGGCGCGACGGTTCGCCGCCTGAGCCCGGCACGCGCCGGCAGCCCTGGCGGTCAGGAGGACAGGTCGGACACGCCCGGGGCCGGGCTGGCGGCTTCGGGACCGCGGCTCGACCAGCGTGTGACGGCCTCGACCAGATGCTCTGGTTCGATCGGCTTGGTCAGGACGTCGTTCATGCCCGCGTCCAAGCAGCGTTGGCGGTCCGCAGGCAGGGCATTGGCGGTCATCGCGATGATCGGCAGGTGCTCGCGCCCGGGCATGTGGCGAATCGCGCGCGTGGCCTGCAGGCCGTCCATCACCGGCATCTGCATGTCCATCAGCACCAGGTCGAAGGGCTCGTCGCGCACGCGCTGAACGGCCTGCTCACCGTTCTCGACCGCGGTGACGTGCAGGCCGGCGGCGCCCAACACTTCGGTGGCGATCAGCAGGTTGATCTCGTTGTCGTCGACGAGGAGGATGCGGGCGCCACGAGCCGGGCCCGGCGGGGCCGTCACCTCGCCCGCGCCGGGCTGCGCCAAGGGCAGGCCATCCCGGGCCGGCGGCTCGGCGGTCGTGGGCGACATCGCGTCAGCGACCCGCCCGAGGCGGGCCGTGAACCAGAAGGTCGATCCTTCGCCAGTTCGGCTTCGCACGCCGACCTCGCCGCCCATGAGCGAGGCCAGCCGACGGGCGATGGCCAGTCCCAGGCCGGTGCCGCCATAGCGCCGGCTCGTCGACGCATCGCCCTGGTGGAAGCTCTGGAACAGCTGCCCCTGTTGTTCTCCGCTGAGCCCGATGCCGGTGTCGCTGACCGCCACGCGCAGCAGCACGGACTCGGCGTCCTTCTGGTCGACCGTGATGGTCACCCGGATCTCGCCCCGGTCGGTGAACTTCAGCGCGTTCTGGCCGTAGTTGATCAGCACCTGGCCCAGGCGCAGCGGGTCGCCGACCAGGCGAGCCGGCACCTCGGGATCGATGTCGAAGACGAGTGCCAGTCCCTTGGCCGCGGCCTTGTCGGCCACGAGGCTGGAGAAGGTGTCGAGCACCTCGGACAGATCGAATTCGATGTGCTCGAGTTCGAGCCTGTCGGCCTCGATCTTGGAGAAGTCAAGGATGTCGTTGACCAGACTCAGCAGGTGCCGGGCCGAGGCCTGGATCTTGCCGAGGTACTCCTGGATTCGCGTGTCGCGCGCCTGGGGTAGGGCCAGGTGCGTCATGCCGATGATCGCGTTCATCTGCGTGCGGATCTCGTGGCTCATGTTGGCCAGGAAACGGCTCTTGGCCTCGTTGGCCCGCTCTGCCTGCTCCTTGGCGCGCTGCAGTTCTTCGAGCAGGCGGAACCGGTCGCTCACGTCGCGGACGATGCAGGTGGTGAAGGCGCGGCCGTCTTGCCGCCAGTGCGACAGCGTGAGCTCCACCTGGAGGCGCCGGCCGTCGGCGTGGCGCGCGCTCGTCTGCAGTGGCGGGGCCACCGGCAGCGGGCGACTCGGGGGCAGCGCCAGGGCCTCGGCCGGCAGGTCGGGCAGCAGGATGTCGAGGGTCCGGCCCTCGATCTGGCCCGCTTCGAGGCCGAACATGCGTTGCGCTGCGGCGTTCCACAGCACCACGCGCCTTTGCTCGTCCATCGAGAGCACCGCGTCGGGCATGCTGGCGATCATCGTGTCGAGCTTGTCCTTCTCGCCGCGCAGGCGCGCGCGCAGGGCCAGGCGCTCCAGGTGCGTGGCCAGGCGCTGGCGTGTCGCGGCCAGTTCGAAGGGCTTCTCGATGAAGTCGATCGCGCCCTCGTTGAAGGCGCGGTCCCGGCGTGCGCGGTCGTTGTAGGCGGAGCAGTAGACGAGCTCGCAGGCGGGCAGCAGCCCCCGCAGCCGGCGCGCGACCTCGAAGCCATCGACGTCGGGCAGGTTCAGGTCCAGGATCGCGAGCTGGAAGTCGGCACGCGCGGCCAGTCGCAGCGCCTGTTCGCCCGACTTCGCGAACGAGACCTCGACCGGCGAGGAGGCGAGCAGTTCCCCCATCAGGCGCAGGTTCTCCGGCAGGTCGTCGAGCACCAGGACCCGCGTGACCTCTTCGGGCGCGCGCAGCGGATCGGCGATCAACGCAGCCTCCCCCGGGCTTCGCGCCGCAGACTGAGCGCTGGGCAGCGGCCCGGCGCGTGGCCGCGTCATGAAGAACCGTCCATCAGCGGCGCGATGCCGTGCAGCACGAGATCGGCGTCCTGCTCGCGCAGGGCGGTGCCGAGCAGCGAGCGCAGCGCGCGCTGCAGCGCGGGGTCGGTCACGCCTGCCAGCAGGGCCTCGATGCGCAGCATCTGGCCGAGTTCGGCCGCCGCCCGGATCTGCGCCAGCACGGCCGGCGCCTGCGGGTGGGCACGCAGCACCGCCAGGCTGGAGGCGCCATCGTCCGTGGCGGCCGTCTCGACAGGACGCGCCTCGTGTCCGTCATCGACATAGTCGATCCGCAGCAGCTCGGCCATCTTGTGCAGCAGCACCAGGCTGTCCACCGGCTTGGCGAGGAAGGCATTTGCGCCGATGGCCAGGCTGCGCACCTGGTCGCCCGGGAATGCGCTGGCCGATAGCACGATGATCGGGGTGTCGGGGCCCTTCGTCGCGCCGCGGATGCGCCTGATCAGCTCGAAGCCGTCGCTGCCGGGCATGACCAAGTCGGTCAGCACGAGGTCCCATTCACGCGCCTCGTAGAGTTCCAGCGCGGCATCGACGCCCGGGCAGCCACTGACCTCGAAGCCGCTCATGCCGAGCAGGTCGACGAGGAAGGCGACGTTGGTCGGGTTGTCGTCGACCACGAGCACGCGCGGACGACCCTGGCGCACGCCCGCGGGCAGGCCGTGTACGACCGGGCCGGCGGCAGCGGCGGGCGCCTCGGCGCGCTCGAAGGGGAGGGTGATGCGCACCCGCGTGCCCCGGCCGGGTGCGCTGTCCATGGCCACCGTCCCGCCCATCAGCTGGGTCAGTTCCTTGACGATGGCCAGGCCCAGGCCGGCCCCCTCGGCCCCCTTGTTCACCTGCTCGAAAGGCGTGAAGGCCCGCTCGAGCTGCGCGGCGCTCATGCCCAGACCGCTGTCGCTGACCTCGATGGCGAGGGCGGGGCGCTCGCCGAGGGTTGTCTCCTGCACCGACAGGCGCACCTCCGAGCGGTTGCCGTACTTGAACGCATTGACGACGATGTTGGTGACGATCTGCTTGAGCTTCTCGGGATCGAGCACGACGACGCGGCTGAGGTCGGCCGGCCAGTGCCAGGTGAAGGCGGCGCCGAACCGGGCCTTCTCGATGTCGTAGATGCGCACCAGGTCCTGCAGCAGGCTGGGCAGGTCCACGGGGCGCGGCTCGAGCTCCACCTTGCCGGCCTCGATCTTGGAGAGGTCGAGAATGCGGTTGATCAGGCTCAGCAGATGCTGCCCGGACGATTGGATGACCTGAAGGTGGCGGCGCGTCGTGTCGTCGCGCCCTTCGCGCTGCAGCAGGATCTGGCTGTAGCCCAGGATCCCGTTCAGCGGCGTCCTGAGCTCGTGGCTCATGCTGGCCAGGAAGGCGCTCTTGGCCCGGCTCTTCTCCTCGACGGCCTCGCGCTGGCGCTTCAGCGTCGCGAGCTCGAGCCGTCGGAAGCGCACCACCATGAGGGCGATCAGGCACAGCACGGCGAAGGCGGCGATGCCCAGGTAGTCGACGATGCGGATGCCGCTGCGCATGAACTGCGCGTCGGCCACGGTCGCGATCGTCCAGTTGGCCTCGGCGATCGGCGCGAATGATGCGTAGGCCTCCCGGCCGTCCACCGTGGTCAGCAACCAGCCGGTGCGGCGCTCGAGCATGGCTTCGACGATCGCCTTCAGGCCCGGGTCGCTGTCCTTGAGCAGGCTGATCTCCTTCGTGTTGATGTTGCCGCGCCGGGCCGTGTCGGGGTGGGCGATGGCGATGCCGCTGGAGTTGACGGCGAAGGCGTAGCTGCGCGGGCCGTGGGAGAAGCGGCTGAGCTCCTGGACGATCGTGGACGTGTCGATCATCCCGCCGAAGACGCCGATGATCTCCGAGCCCTTGGCGTCGCTGCGGTAGATCGGGCTCGTCACGGCCACGATGTCGGCGTTCAGCGTGCGCGAGTTCACCGGGTCGGAGGCGTAGACCCGGCCGGCCATCGCGGCCTTGAAATGGGCCCGGTCGCTCAGGTTCTGGCCCTTGGCGAAGTCGACCTTGGAGTTGTAGTAGCTGCCGTCCGGATTGATGTGCGCAAAGATGTAGAATCAGGGCATCTGCTCGTGCTTGGCCTTCAGGAAGGGGCCGGCCTGGGCCCAGTCCATCGAGCGGATCAACGGCGTGTTGGCCAGGGTCGAGACCTCGGTCTTGCGCGTGACGAGCCAGCGGTCGATGCTGCGCGCCACCGCGTCGGTCTTGGCGGCGTGGATCTTGATCTGCTCGTCCAGCAGCTCGGCGCGGATCTTCTGGAAGGCGAAGTAGCCGCCCAGGGCGATCACCCCGAACACGGCGAACAGGATCAGGCTGAAGCGCAGGTCGACTCGTTCGGCAGGCTTGTCCATGAACGTCTCGCTTCCGTTGGGGCCGGGGGGCGTTTGCTTGCATGCCTCCCGACCTGCCCGATTTTGGCCCGCGGCGCCGCGCCCCGGTAGTCAGGGCAGACCCGGCTCCTGGCCGGGAGCCGAGGCCGTCCGCACCTGCAGGCGCTTGCGCACCAGGTTGATGTGGGCCCGCAGGTCGTACAACTCGCCGGTGAAGGGCAGCGGCACGGCGATGCGACCGGTCTGGTGGTCGAGCCGGTCCAGGCGCTGGGCCAGATCCTGCAGATCCGTACGGGGCTGCTCGACGGCTGCCTCGATCTGGCGGAGGTCGGCATACCAGCGGTAGATGCGCGAGCGCAGGCGCATCGTCACGAGCGGCGGGACGAGCCGCGACAGGGGCAGCAGGGCTGCGAGCAGCGGCAGCAGCACGATCCACATCCGGTCGACGAAGGTGGCCAGCCAGAAGGAGAGGTGCCGCTGCAGCCAGGGCGGTCCTTCCCGGTAGTGGCGCTCGGCGGTCTCTGCCAGGTCCCAGGCGCCGCCCTCGGGGCGCGGGAACTCGCGCTCGCGCTGGAACCACCCGGACCCGCCGTGGACGGTCTGCGCGGTCTGCACCAGCAGTTGCATCAGGGCCGGGTGCAGGTCGCTCCTGACGACGAGCGAGGCGGTTGCCGCGACCATCTGCAGGTCTCGCGGCGGCCGGTCGGCGGCCGGATCGATCACGCCGCGCGGCATCACCAGCGGCTGCAGGTGGCCCAGGCGGCGCGCGGCGGCCTGCGCCTGCGCGAAGTCGAGCAGCGCGACCTCGGGCGTGGCGAGCAGGTAGCGCACGAAGGGGGCGTCGGCCGCGGACACCAGCGCCAGCGCGTCGACTTCACCCTGCACCAGCGCCAGCACGCGCTGCACGGCCGCGGACTCCCGGGGGACGAGGCTGGACGGCGGCAGGCCCTGGTCCGAGGCCAGTTGCCGCATCAAGGTTGCCGAGCCACCGCCCTCGGCGCCGATGTCGATGCGCCAGGGGGCGAGCTGGGTCAGCCGTGTCGGCGCGGCGCGGCGGGGCAGACGCAGGGCCGGCACGCTGGCGCGCCGGTAGAACACCCACAGCGGCTCGAGGGCCACGGTGCCGAGAGACGCCAGGGGCGGTGCCCCGTCGGGCGCCGCCATGCCGCTCTGCACGAAGGCGGCGTGCACGCCGGAGTCGGCATCACCCAGCAGTGCGAGGTTGTCCCTCGCCCCGCCGGTGGGGCGCAATTCGATCTGCACGCCCTGGGCCGCCAGCAGCGGCTGGTAGCGGCGGCCGAAGGCCTCGTAAGCGCTCTGGCCCGGGCCGGTCGCCAGCACGAGGCGCCGGCTCGCGGGGATGGGTTCGAGCCAGCGCCAGGCCGCCCACAGCGCCAAGGCCAGCACGGCCAGCAGCAAACCCACCATCGCGAGCGCCGGCAGGCCGGCGCTGCGCAGCGCCGACGGCGTCAGCGGGACGCGCGGCAGCGGCAGGTCTTTCAGGCGTCGAGCGGCAAGGCGGAGGGTCATGACAGCCCCTGAAGCTTAGCGGCTGAAGGCGCTGGCCTGCAGCGCGCGACGTCGATCTTCCGCGTGGACACGCGAAAAAAAGCCCCGCACCGGCGGGGCTCTCTCGGCGCGGCGTCCGTTGCCGGGCGCCGCGGGCCGGGGATTACTTCGATGCCGCGCTGGCGGGCGTGGCTGCCGCCTCGGCCGGGCTCGCGGCCGGGGCCGCGGGCGAGGCCGCCGGGGCCGGCGCCGTGACGGCCGCGGGAGCAGCCGGTGCCTTGGCCGTGCCGGACATCGGCAGCAGCGGCACGATCAGCAGCGCCACCAGGTTGATGATCTTGATCAGCGGGTTGACAGCCGGGCCGGCGGTGTCCTTGTAGGGGTCGCCCACGGTGTCGCCCGTGACGGCGGCCTTGTGGGTGTCGCCGCCCTTCTTGTGGACCACGCCGTCGCTGTCCTTGAAGCCTTCCTCGATCAGCTTCTTGGCGTTGTCCCAGGCGCCGCCGCCGGTGCACATGCTGATGGCCACGAACAGGCCGGTGACGATGGTGCCCATCAGCAGGCCGCCGAGCGCCGCCGGGCCGAGGAGGAGCCCGACCAGGACGGGCACGACCACCGGCAGCAGGCTGGGGATCATCATCTCCTTGATCGCCGCCGTGGTCAGCATGTCGACCGCCTTGCCGTACTCGGGCTTGGCCTTGCCTTCCATGATGCCCTTGATGTCGCGGAACTGGCGCCGCACCTCGACGACCACGCTGCCGGCGGCGCGGCCCACGGCCTCCATCGCCATGGCGCCGAAGAGGTAGGGGATCAGGCCGCCGATGAACAGGCCGACGATGACCTTGTGGTCGGACAGGTCGAACGAGATCGACATGCCGCGCGCCTCGAGCGCGTGCGTGTAATCAGCGAACAGCACCAGGGCCGCCAGACCGGCCGAGCCGATGGCGTAGCCCTTGGTCACGGCCTTGGTCGTGTTGCCCACGGCGTCCAGCGGGTCGGTGACGGCGCGCACGCTGTCGGGCAGCTCGCTCATCTCGGCGATGCCGCCGGCGTTGTCGGTGATCGGGCCGTAGGCGTCGAGCGCGACGATGATGCCGGCCATCGACAGCATCGAGGTCGCGGCGATGGCGATGCCGTACAGGCCGGCCAGCGCATAGGCTGCCCAGATCGCGATGCAGACGAAGATCACCGGCCAGGCGGTGGACTTCATGCTCACGCCCAGACCGGCGATGATGTTGGTGCCGTGGCCGGTGGTCGAGGCCTGGGCGACGTGCTGCACCGGCTTGTACTGGGTGCCGGTGTAGTACTCGGTGATCCAGACCATGGCCGCGGTCAGCACGAGGCCGATCACGCAGGTGCCGAACAGCGCCATCGCCGAAACGGTCTTGTCGCCGGTGATCTTGATCGGCTCGGGGAACATCGCCTGCGTCACGAAGAAGAAGGCGATCAGGCTGAGCACGCCGGAGACGGCCAGGCCCTTGTACAGGGCCGGCATCACGTTGGTCATGCCCGGGCTGGCCTTGACGAAGTAGCAGCCGATGATGGAGGCGATGATCGACACGCCGCCCAGCACGAGCGGGTAGACCACGCCGGTCATCGGCGCGCCTATCATCACGATCGCGCCCAGCGCCATGGTCGCGATCAGCGTCACGGCGTAGGTCTCGAACAGGTCGGCGGCCATGCCCGCGCAGTCGCCCACGTTGTCGCCCACGTTGTCGGCGATCACCGCGGGGTTGCGCGGGTCGTCCTCGGGGATGCCGGCCTCGACCTTGCCCACCAGGTCGGCACCGACGTCGGCGCCCTTGGTGAAGATGCCGCCGCCCAGGCGCGCGAAGATGGAGATCAGGCTCGAGCCGAAGGCCACGCCCAGCATGGGCTTGAGCACGCTCGACAAGGTGGTGTCGCCCTGAGGCATCTTGCCGCCGCCGGTGATCCACCAGAAGAAGAGCACGACGCCGAGCAGGCCCAGGCCCACCACCAGCATGCCGGTGATGGCGCCGCCCTTGAAGGCGACGTCCAGCGCCGGGCCGATGCCCTTGGTGGCCGCCTGCGCGGTGCGCACGTTGGCGCGCACCGAGATGTTCATGCCGATGAAGCCGCAGGCGCCCGACAGCACCGCGCCGAGCAGGAAGCCCACCGCCGTCTTCAGGCCCAGGCCCGGGGCGATCAGGATGAGCACGAACAGCACGGCGCCGACCATGGCGATCGTCTTGTACTGCCGTGCCAGGTAGGCTGCAGCGCCCTGCTGGATCGCGCCTGAGATTTCCTGCATGCGTGCGTTGCCCGCGTCCTGCTGCAGGATCCAGCCGCGCTGGATGAATCCGTAGATCACGGCCAGCAGGCCGCAGGCCAGCGCCAGGTACAGCGCCATCGATGTCGACATCTGGAGAACTCCTTGTTTTTCGGGGTCTTCGAACGTGCCCGACGGCCCGCGCTGGGCGGGCCGCCATCCCCCACCGAGGAACCCTCCGATGCTAAGGGAATAAGCACCCCGTCGGAGACGGTGTTTTCCTGTGGCCGTGCGCTCTGACGCGCCACGGTGTCAGCCGCTCGCAAGGGCGCGGCCTAGAATCCGGGTTTCCCCTAGGCGACCTGCGTGCCCCTTCGTTCGACGGGCGTTGCAGCGAGGTTGCCCTCCAGCGAGCACCGCACCCATGAGCCTGCACAACGTCTCCCCTGGCCTGAAGGCGCCCGAAGAGTTCAACGTGATCATCGAGATCCCGATGAACGCCGACCCGATCAAGTACGAGGTCGACGAGGAGAGCGGTGCGCTGTTCGTGGACCGTTTCATGGCCACCTCGATGCACTACCCGTGCAACTACGGCTACATCCCCCAGACCCTGGCCGACGACGGCGACCCGGTGGACGTGCTGGTCATCACCCCGGTGCCCTTGATCCCCGGGGTGGTGGTGACCTGCCGTCCGCTGGGCGTGCTGAAGATGAACGACGAGGCCGGCGGGGACAACAAGCTGCTGGCGGTGCCGACGGACAAGATCCTGTCCATCTACACGCAGTGGAAGAAGCCCGAGGACCTGAACCCGATGCGGCTGAAGACCATCCAGCACTTCTTCGAGCACTACAAGGACCTGGAGGCGGGCAAGTGGGTGCAGGTGATCGGCTGGGAAGGGCCCGACAGCGCCCGTGCCGAGGTGAACACCGGGATGCTCAACTGGCAGGCGAAGCACCGCGCCTGAAGGGGTTGCGCTCGCCGAGTTCGTCGAGGTAGGCGTCCACCGCGCCGCCCTCGCGGGCCAGGAAGTCGCCCACGGCGCCGGCGAAGCGCTCGTCGGCCAGCCAATGGGCCGACCAGGTGCGCACGGGCAGCAGGCCGCGCGCCATCTTGTGCTCTCCTTGCGCGCCGCCTTCGAATCGTTCCCAGCCGCGCTCGATGCACCAGGCCAGCGGTTGGTAGTAGCAGGCCTCGAAGTGCAGGCAGGGCACGTGCTCGACGCAGCCCCAGTAGCGGCCGTAGGCCACCCGCCGCTGCGGGTCGATCGCGATCAGCGATGACGCCAGCGGAACGCCATCGCGCCAGGCCACGAACATCAGCCAGTGCCCGGGCAGGGCGCGCGCGACCTCGGTGAAGAAGCCGCGCGTGAGATAGGGCGTCGAATGGTGCTCGGCGTAGGTGCGCTCGTAGCAGCGGTGGAAGAAGTCCCACCGCGTGGTGTCGATGGCTGCACCCTCGTGCACGGTGAAGGTGATGCCGGCTTCGGCCACGCGGCGCCGCTCCTGCAGGATGTTCTTGCGCTTGTGGCGCTGCAGGCGGCCGAGGAACTCCTCGAAGCTGGCGCTCGGCTGCGCGGGGTCGCGCTGCCAGTGGAACTGCACACCCTCGCGCAGCAGCCAGCCCTGGTCGCGCAGCACGGTCAGGTCGCTGTCGTCGACGAACAGCAGGTGGGCCGAAGACAGTGAGGCGTCCTGCGCGAAGGCGCGCACGGCGTGCGCCAGGGCCTGCCGGTCGGCGGCGTCGCGTGCAAGCAGCCGGGTGCCGGGCACCGGGGTGAAGGGCACGGCTCCGAGCAGCTTGGGGTAGTAGCTCAGGCCGTGCCGGCGGTAGGCGTCGGCCCAGGCCCAGTCGAAGACGTACTCGCCCCAGGAATGGCTCTTCAGGTAGAGCGCGGCGCCGGCCCGCAGCGAGCCGCCACGCCACAGGGTGAGCAGCCGCGGCGCCCACCCGGTTTGCGCGACGGCGCTGCCCGAACGGTGCAGCGCGGCCAGGTAGGCATGGCGCAGGAAGGGCGTGGGCTGCTGCTGGGCGGCGAGCAGCGCGTCCCAGGCGGCGCCGTCGATGGCGTCGGGGTCGTCGTCGACCCGAAGGTGATAATCGTCCACAGCGGATTCTGATGCGATGAGGCGGCGGCCGTGCCGGCCGGGCTCGGATCCTGACGGCCGCGCAGGCCCTGGAGGAAGCGGGATGTTGAGGGTGGCGATCGCCCAGGTCAACCCGGTGGTCGGTGACCTCGAGGGCAATGCGCGTCGGGTGGCCGACGCGGCGCGCCGGGCGCACGCCCAGGGTGCCACCGTGCTGCTGGCGCCGGAGCTTTGCCTGACCGGCTACCCGCCCGAGGATCTGCTGCTGCGTCCGGCCTTCATGGATGCCTGCGAGCGCGTGCTCGATGAGCTCGCGCGAGGTCTGGCTGATCTGCCGGGGCTGCGCGTCCTCGTCGGCCACCCGATGCGGCAGGCCGGCGCGCCGGATCTTCGATCGCGGTCGCTGTCTGTGCCGCGGCGCTTCAACGCCGCGTCCGTGCTGGGTGAGGGGCGCGTGCTGGGCACCTATTGCAAGCGTGAGCTGCCGAACTACCAGGTCTTCGACGAGCGGCGCTACTTCGTCTCGGGGCGCGATGCCGGTGCGCCGGCGCTGGTCTTCGAGGCCGGCGGCGCACGCTTGGGCGTGCTGATCTGCGAGGACGCCTGGTTCGACGAACCCGCGGCCCTGGCGCGCGACGCCGGCGCGCAGGTGCTGTGCGTGCTCAACGCCTCGCCCTTCCACCTCGACAAGGCCTTCGAGCGCGAGGAGCGCATGGCCGAGCGCGCGCGCGCCACGGGGCTGCCGCTGCTGTACGCCCATCTGGTGGGCGGACAGGACGAGGTCGTCTTCGATGGCGCTTCGTTCGCGGTCGACGCCCAGGGGCGCCTGGGCGCCCGTGCGCCCATGTTCGAGCCCGATCTCCTGCTCGTGGACGTCGAGCCCGGCGGGGCCGTGAGCGGGCCCGTGGCCGCGGTGCCTGCGCCCGAGGCGCAGGCCTGGCAGGCCCTGGTCACCGGAGTGCGGGACTATGTCGGCAAGAACGGCTTCCCGGGAGTGTTGATCGGCCTGTCCGGCGGCATCGATTCGGCACTGGTGCTGGCCGTGGCCGTGGACGCGCTGGGGGCGCGGCGCGTGCGCGCGGTGATGATGCCCTCGCCCTACACCGCCGACATCTCGTGGATCGACGCGCGCGACATGGCCGCGCGGCTGGGCGTGCGCTACGACGAGATCGCGATCGGGCCGATGTTCGAGGCCTTCCGGGCCGGCCTGGCGCCGCAGTTCGAGGGCCTGGCCGAGGACGCGACCGAAGAGAACATCCAGGCCCGCGTGCGCGGCACGCTGCTGATGGCCCTGTCCAACAAGACCGGCGCAATCGTGCTGACCACCGGCAACAAGAGCGAGATGGCCACGGGCTACTGCACCCTCTACGGTGACATGGCCGGCGGGTTCGCCGTCATCAAGGACGTGGCCAAGACCCTGGTCTACCGTCTTGCGCGCTGGCGCAACGAGCAGCCCACGGCGCGGGCCGATGGCTCGACGGGGCCGGTCATCCCGGAGCGCATCATCACGCGCGCGCCCTCGGCCGAACTGCGGCCGAACCAGACCGACCAGGACAGCCTGCCGCCCTACGACGTCCTGGACGCCATCGTCGAGCGCTACATGGAGCAGGACCGCAGCATCGACGACATCGTGGCCGAGGGTTACGCGCGCGCCGACGTCGAGCGCGTGACGCGCCTGCTGAAGCTCAACGAGTACAAGCGGCGCCAGGCCCCCGTGGGCATCCGCATCACGCACCGCGCCTTCGGGCGCGACTGGCGCTATCCCATCACCTCCAGGTTCCGGGCCTGAAGGCCTGCGTACACTGGCCCGCCGCCTCCACCGGACGCACCGCCCATGAAGCAGATCACCGCCATCATCAAGCCCTTCAAGCTCGAGGAGGTCCGCGAGGCCCTGGCCGAAGTCGGCGTCTCCGGGCTGACCGTGACCGAGGTCAAGGGCTTCGGGCGCCAGAAGGGCCACACCGAGCTCTACCGCGGCGCCGAGTACGTCGTCGACTTCCTGCCCAAGGTCAGGATCGAGGTGGTGGTCAAGGAGGGTGACGTCGATCGTTGCATCGACGCCATCGTGCGCGCGGCCAAGACGGGCAAGATCGGCGACGGCAAGATCTTCGTCACGCCGGTCGAGCACGTGGTGCGCATCCGCACCGGCGAGACCGACGAATCCGCGGTCTGAGGGTCGGGCGCGAAGACTCAGATCTGCGTGTAGTCGTCGGCGCCGGTGGCGCCAGCGGCACAGCGGTGCAGGGTGTCCAGGAGAGCCTGCGGCCGGCCATCGACCGCCACCGCCTGCATCTGCGCCGCCGCGAGGAAGCCGCAGTCGACCGAGCCTTGCAGGAAGGACAGCAGCGCGTCGTAGTAGCCCGACACGTTGAGCACGCCGATGGGCTGGTCGTGGTAGCCGATCTGGCGCCAGGTCCAGACCTCGAACAATTCCTCCATCGTGCCGATGCCGCCCGGCAGGGCGATGAAGACGCTGGCGCGCTCGGCCATCATCTGCTTGCGCTGGTGCATGGTCTCCACGACGTGCAATTCGTGCAGGCCGCGGTGCCCGACTTCGCGCTCCATCAGGATGCGCGGGATGACGCCGACCGCGCGGCCGCCGTGCTCGAGCACGGCGTCGGCCACGACGCCCATCAGTCCCACCTTGCCGCCGCCATAGACGAGTTCCCAGCCGCGCCGGCCGATCTCCGCGCCCACGGCGCGGGCCGCCTGCGCGAAGGCGGGGTCGGAGCCGGCGCGTGAGCCGCAGTACACGCAAACAGAGAAGGCTTTCGTGCTCATGAGACGGCTCCCGGGCCGGACATCTGGCGCTGGGCTGGAGGCCGCTGGTCGACGAGCCGGGTGCCGCACAGGCGGTCGTGCAGGAACTGGCGGTCGCGCGACAGCAAGGCCAGCACGGCGTAGGCCGCGACACCCGCGGCCAGCACCAGTGTGACTCGACCCCCACCCTGGAGGTCCAGCAGCCGCACCGCCGCCAGGGCGGGCAGGAACCAGGCCCAGCACAGCAGGTAGCGCGCCGTGGCGCGCGCCACGCCCGGCAGCCGGCCTTCGCGGTCGACGAGCAGGATCTGCCAGGTGCGCATCGGCAGTGTCTGTCCCACGCGGGTCCAGAAGCCGACGAAATAGGCCCCCACCACGACGAAGACGAAGGCCTGCAGTCCGTGCAGGCCCTGCAGCGCATGGCGCTGACCCGTGAGCGTGCCGTAGACGAAGCCGGCGAGCATCACGACGCCGAAGAGCAGCACCCCTTCGTAGACGAAGCTCAGCAGGCGCCGCCCCAGAGGCGCCGGCGGCCGCGGGGAACCGGGTGGGGGCAGGGTGGCAGCAGGCATCGGGGCGGCGCGGCAGTGAAGCGGGGAGGCTGGGCAGGGCGCAGCGTTTCAGCGAGCGCAACCGCCGCATTCCAGTATCCCACCGCAGCCAGGGCGAACCCCTCGGCGTTGCGCCTGCAGAGGGTGACATAATCCTTGCCCTTCGCCCAAAGCGAACCCGGTCTCGAGCCGCGCACCCGACAGCGGGGCGCGGGGTTTTGATCGCGCAGGCACCGAAGCCGCCTCACGAGGGCGCGACCGAGGTGCACCGATGGTTTTTCGTCAGAGAAATTCACAGAGGTTCTCACATGGACATGTCTGCCGCGGAAGTCAAGCGCGCCGCCACGGCGCAAGCGAATTCCCCCTTCAGTGACCCCAACGGGTCGGAAATCCTCGTCCGCTGCCTGCAGGCCGAGGGCGTCAAGTACCTCTGGGGATACCCCGGCGGTGCCGTGCTGTACATCTACGACGCGCTGTACAAGCAGGAGACCATCGAGCATGTGCTCGTGCGCCACGAGCAGGCCGCGGTGCACGCGGCCGACGGCTATGCGCGTGCCTCCGGCGAGGTGGGCGTTGCCCTGGTCACCTCGGGTCCGGGCGTGACGAATGCCGTCACCGGCATCGCCACGGCCTACATGGACTCGATCCCGATGGTCATCATCACCGGACAGGTGCCGACGGCAGCCATCGGCCTGGATGCGTTCCAGGAGTGCGACACGGTGGGCATCACGCGCCCCATCGTCAAGCACAACTTCCTGGTCAAGGACGTGCGCGAACTCGCGCCGACCCTGAAGAAGGCCTTTCACCTGGCGCGCACCGGGCGCCCGGGGCCGGTGGTCGTGGACATCCCGAAGGACGTGTCCCTGAAGACGACGCCCTTCCACTACCCCGAGACGGTGTCGATGCGCTCCTACAACCCGGTGCGCAAGGGCCATGCGGGGCAGATCCGCAAGGCGGTGCAGCTGCTGCTGTCGGCGCGCCGGCCCTACATCTACACCGGCGGCGGCGTGATCCTCGGCGAGGCCGCGGCCGAATTGCGCGCCTTGGTCGACCTGCTGGGCTTCCCCTGCACGAACACGCTCATGGGCCTGGGGGCGATCCCGGCCTCCGACCCGAGGTTCCTGGGCATGCTCGGCATGCACGGCACCTACGAGGCGAACATGACGATGCAGCACTGCGACGTGCTCCTGGCGGTGGGCGCGCGCTTCGACGACCGGGTCATCGGCAACCCGAAGCACTTCGCCTCGGTCGAGCGCAAGATCATCCACATCGACATCGACCCTTCGTCGATCTCCAAGCGCGTCAAGGTCGACATCCCCATCGTCGGCGACGTGAAGGACGTGCTGCTGGAGTTGACGGCGCAGATCCGCGAGGCCACCGCCCGCCCGGCGCCGGCCGACCTGCAGGCCTGGTGGGCCCAGATCGGCGAGTGGCGCGGGCGCCAGTGCCTGGGCTTCCGCGACAGCACCGAGGTCATCAAGCCGCAGATGGTGGTGCAGACCCTGCACCGCCTGACGCGCGGCACCGACGCCTACGTCACCTCCGATGTCGGCCAGCACCAGATGTGGGCGGCGCAGTACTACGGCTTCGACGAACCGCGGCGCTGGATCAACTCCGGCGGGCTCGGGACCATGGGCGTGGGTCTGCCCTACGCCATGGGCATCAAGCTGGCCAAGCCCGAGGCCGACGTGTTCTGCATCACGGGCGAGGGCTCCATCCAGATGTGCCTGCAGGAGTTGTCGACCTGCCTGCAGTACAACACGCCGGTCAAGATCATCTCGCTGAACAACCGCTACCTCGGCATGGTGCGGCAGTGGCAGCAACTCGACTACGGTGGCCGCTACTCCCACAGCTACATGGACGCGCTGCCCGACTTCGTCAAGCTGGCCGAAGCCTACGGGCACATCGGCCTGAAGATCGAGCGGCCCGCCGACGTGGAGCCGGCCCTGAAGGAGGCGATCCGCCTGAAGGACCGCACCGTCTTCCTCGACGTGCGCACCGACCCCACCGAGAACGTCTGGCCCATGGTCCAGGCGGGCAAGGGCATCACGGAGATGCTGCTCGGATCCGAAGACCTGTGACGCGCCGCGGCGCTGCCGTCAGGCCCGGGGTGCCTACCGCACCCCGGGTGAGGACGGCAGACCGCGCGCCACGGAACCCCATCCCTCCCCATTTCACGATCGAAGATCGTTGCCAAGGCCGGTCTGCTCACCCGCGGGCCGGCTGAAGAGCACGAAGGACGAAGCCCATGAAACACATCATCGCGGTGCTGCTCGAGAACGAGCCCGGCGCCCTGTCCCGCGTGGTCGCGCTGTTCTCGGCGCGCGGCTACAACATCGAGAGCCTGAACGTCGCTGCCACCGAGGACCCCTCGCTGTCGCGGATGACCATCGTCACCACCGGCTCCGACGACATCATCGAGCAGATCACCAAGCACCTGAACCGTCTGATCGAGGTCGTCAAGGTGGTCGACCTGACCGAGGCGGCCTTCACCGAGCGCGAACTGATGCTGATCAAGGTGCGCGCCGTGGGCAAGGAGCGCGAGGAGATGTCGCGCATGGCCGACATCTTCCGCGGACGCATCATCGACGTCACTGAGAAGACCTACACGATCGAGCTGACGGGCGACTCGGCCAAGCTCGACGCGTTCATCGTCGCGCTCGACCGCGCGTCGATCCTCGAGACCGTCCGCACGGGCCCCAGCGGCATCGGGCGCGGCGAGCGCATCCTCCGAGTCTGACACTGCATCCCCCTGGCACCCCTGGAGAACCCATGAAGGTCTACTACGACAAAGACGCCGACCTGAGCCTGATCAAGGGCAAGAACGTCACTATCGTCGGCTACGGCTCGCAAGGCCACGCCCACGCCCAGAACCTCAACGACAGCGGCGTCAAGGTCACGGTCGGCCTGCGCCGTGGCGGCGCCTCCTGGGCCAAGGTCGAGAAGGCCGGCCTGAAGGTGGCCGAAGTCGCCGAGGCCGTGAAGAGCGCCGATGTCGTGATGATCCTGCTGCCCGACGAGCAGATCGCCTCGGTCTACAAGAACGACGTCGAGCCCCACATCCGCCAGGGCGCGTCGCTGGCCTTCGCGCACGGCTTCAACGTGCACTACGGGCAGGTCGTCCCGCGCGAAGACCTCGACGTCTGGATGGTGGCGCCCAAGGCACCGGGCCACACCGTGCGCAGCACCTACGCGCAGGGTGGCGGCGTGCCGCACCTGATCGCCGTGCACGCCGACCGCTCCGGCAAGGCGCGTGATCTGGCGCTGAGCTACGCCGCGGCCAACGGCGGCGGCAAGGCCGGCATCATCGAGACCAACTTCCGCGAGGAGACCGAAACCGACCTCTTCGGCGAGCAGACGGTGCTGTGCGGCGGCACGGTCGAGCTCATCAAGGCCGGCTTCGAGACCCTGGTCGAGGCGGGCTACGCGCCCGAGATGGCCTACTTCGAGTGCCTGCACGAGCTCAAGCTGATCGTCGACCTCATCTACGAGGGCGGCATCGCCAACATGAACTACTCGATCTCGAACAACGCCGAGTACGGCGAGTACGTCACCGGGCCGAAGATCGTCACCGACGAGACCCGGCGCGTGATGCGCGAGGTGCTCAAGGACATCCAGACCGGCGAGTACGCCAAGAGCTTCATCCTCGAGAACCGCGCCGGGGCGCCGACGCTGATGTCGCGCCGCCGCCTGATGGGCGAGCACCAGATCGAGGTGGTGGGTGAGAAGCTGCGCGCGATGATGCCTTGGATCAAGGCCAACAAGCTCGTCGACAAGAGCCGCAACTGATGCCCGCCGCCGCGCCGGAGCCGACCGAGGAGGGCAGCGTCGAGGCCGTGAGGCCCCGGCGCAAGGGCATCTACGTCCTGCCCAACGCGGTCACGCTCGCGGCGCTGTTCGCCGGGTTCTACGCCATCGTGATGGCGATGAACGGGCGGTTCGAGTCCGCGGCCATCGGCATCTTCTGTGCCGCCGTGCTCGATGGGCTGGACGGCCGGATCGCGCGCATGACGAACACGCAGAGCGCGTTCGGCGAGCAGATGGACAGCCTGTGCGACATGGTCAGCTTCGGCCTGGCGCCGGCGCTGATCGTGTACGAATGGGCGCTCAAGGGCCTGGGCAAGGTCGGCTGGATCGCGGCCTTCATCTATTGCTCGGGCGCGGCCTTGCGCCTGGCGCGCTT
>Ga0169931_10001344_pt1 | contig 40610 bp, 39 predicted proteins | sample Kivu_15m_20L_FD_129675 | JGI IMG/M metagenome (GOLD analysis project Ga0169931, IMG submission 129675) | Freshwater microbial communities from Lake Kivu, Western Province, Rwanda to study Microbial Dark Matter (Phase II) - Kivu_15m_20L... | ecosystem: Environmental > Aquatic > Freshwater > Lake... | reverse complement strand
TCCACGTTGTCGACCTTGCGCAACACGCGGGTCGTGAGGGCACCCTGTGCATCCTTGACCACCTCGGTCACGAACGTGGTACCAATAGCCTGCCTGTTAGAGTCAAGCCTCACTGTTCCGGTAGGCATCTTCAGCTCGAGTTTGCTGAGCGCATCACGGTATTTAGCCTGACCCCCTGCGAGGTCACCTTTGACTGCGTCCAGTGCATCGAGCGCTGCCTTCATGTTGGTGTAGTAGACCAGTGCAAAAAGGCTTGGGCTGGGGTAGCCTCCGGATGAAACCGGGAAGCTCTTCTGGTAGGCCGACACGAAGGCCTTCCAGTCTGCGCCATCAAAGCTGTCGGCGTAGGGTCCAGCGGAAATTGTTCCGACCAGCGAGTCACGACGCTTGCCACGATAGTTGAGGACATCCTGGCTTACGGTAATGGACCCTCCCATCATTGGCTTATCACCGCCCGAGGCCTCATACTGATTCAGGAAGTTGACTGCATCGGCACCGCCCAAAACGACGAGTAATGCGTCAACATCTTTTGGGATCCGCGCGATGACTGATGAATAGTCCTTGCCGCCCAGTGGTACCCACGCCTTTACCGGGACGCGGCCACCGAGTTTGCAAAACTCGGTCATGAAGCCCTGGACCTGCGAGTAGGGAAAAGCATAGTCCTCTGCAATCACCATCACCCGCTTATAGCCCTTGTTGATTGCGGCCTGACCGAGCCCCACCATCCACTGAGCGCCTTCGGTGTTGAAGCGGAAGAAGTTGGTCGAGGGGTTGACCAAGGTGGTTGCCTGTGCGCCTGAGCCGCCGTTGATGAAGGTCATGTTCGGCTGGGTTTTTGAGTAGTCCTTTACCGCGATGCCTTCGCCACCGGACAGCGGACCCACGACGATATCGACCTTATCTTGTTCAACCAGTTTGCGCACCGCGTTGACGGCGACATCCGGATTGGCATTCGAGGACGCCTTGATCATTTCGATCTTGCGACCTGCCACCACACCACCCCGCTCTCTTATTGCGAGCTCTGCGCCCCGCATGCCATCGGCACCGCCCGCCGCGAAGGGGCCCTCCAGGGTGGCCAAAACCCCGATCTTGACGGGCGCCTGCTGCGCCCAGGCCATGCTGGTGAGGGCTGCTACGACTGCAGCCCCTGTCACCGAGCGAATCCAGGTCCGTTTCGTCTCCATCACTTCCTTCTCCTTAAAGAGGCGCGCTCAATGGCGCTGGGTTGATGCAACTGAATCTGATGTCTGATGACGCATACGAGTACGAAGCTTGTCCCAAAGACCGAGCAGACCGTCGGTAGAAAACAGCACGATCGCGAGGAACACGATACCTATCACCAGGTTAAAGCGTTCGCGATCGATGAGATCAATGGCAAAGGTCTGGAGCAATACAAAGACTATGGAACCAAGAAATGCGCCGATCGGGTGACGCATGCCTCCCAAGACCGCGATCACGAGGATATTGATCTGCCAGCCAACGTTGATCGACCCAGGCGTAATCAGCCCGTTGTACCAAACAAGCAGAACGCCACCAATGGCTGCAAGCAATCCGCCGAAGGCATACGCGGCCACGCGGTGGGCCACGATATTGAAGCCCAGCGCCTCCATGCGCCGTGGGTTGTCCCGTACGCCCTGAAGCGCGATACCGAAAGGCGTTCGTACCAGCCACTTGACTGCAAGATAGCCTGCCATCGCCCAAAACAGCGTTAGGAAATAGAAAGGTACCGGTTCGCGCCAGTTAAGTCCGAAGACATCAGGCGGATAAACTTTTTGAAAACCCTGAAATCCGTTGAACAAGGAATAGTTCTGCAGGACGAGGTAGTAGAAGGCAACCCCGAAGGCGAGTGTGATCATGATGGTGTAGATACCCTCGGTGCGCACAGACAACCACCCGACCACGGTCGCGCAGGCGCATGCGATGAAAAGGGCAACTAAAACTGCGACCCACCAGGGCCATCCAAGACTGATAGGGGTGCTGCTAACACCAAAAATCGCGATCGAATAGCCCGCGACCCCCGCCACTGACATCTGGGCAAGCGAAACGATACCGCCATAGCCGCCAAGGAACGTAAGCGATAGCGCAATAAGCCCGAGAACCAGCGACTGTGCAGCGACCTGAAAAGTGAAAAATGGCGTAGCGACGAACGGGTATGCCAAAAGGAAAAGCAAGATCAGCACATGACGCGCTGACAGATGACGCCAGAGAAATTTCAGCCAACGAGGCGCATTGCTTTCAGCGTAAGGGTCGGTCTCAACCCCACCAGCCGACGCCGGCGACGATCCAGCCGGCTGGGAGCGCGCGGGCAGTTGAAGGGCCGGCTGCTGAAAGCCACCCTGCATCGCGCGCCGCCAGCGACTTGCGCTCATGACCTTACCTCTTCGCTCATGCTGGTCGACCGAGGATGCCGCGCGGCCGAAAGGCCAGAACGAGAATAAGAATCACGAAGGTAAATACAACGCTGTAAGTCGGTGCGTAGGCTAGACCGTAGGTTTCGGCCAGTCCAAGAATCACAGCCCCCAGGGCTGCGCCGACCACGCTACCCATGCCACCTACGATCACGACAATGAGCGACGCAAGGAGCAACCGGGTGTCCTCGCCTGGCACCATCGACAACTCGACCGCGCCGATCACTCCGCCAAAGCCCGCGAGGCCTGCGCCGAGCATGAAGGTGATCGCGAAGACAAGGTTGACGTTAACGCCTGAGGCCGCCAGCATGTTTCGGTCGTCCACACCCGCCCGGATCATGGCGCCAACGCGAGTGCGCGTAAGTAGCCACCAAAGGAAAATACCAATGGCGACACCGAATCCAAGCAGACTCAGCCGGTAGGCCGAATAGGCCTTTATAAGCGGCAAGCCGCGGATTGGGCCGTGTAACCACTCCGGTGCATCCATCTGGTGGACCTGCGCGGTAAAGGCCCAAAGCAACAGATCAGCAATCACGATGGAGAGCCCGATCGTGACCATGGTCTGGCGCATATCCTGACCCTGCATGTGGCGCAGGATGAGCACCTGCATCAGTAGGCCAAGTATTGCTGCTGCAAGAAACCCAGTGGCGACAGCTAAAATCCACCAGCCTGTTTTTTCAGCAACGATGAAACCGACATAGCCGCCAAGCAGATATAGGGAGCCATGGGCGAGATTGACATTGCGCATCAGGCCGAAAACCAGCGTGAAGCCCGAGGCAACGATGAAATAGAGCGCAGCGAGCGTTAGGCCGTTCAACAGCGTGACGAAATAAAGCCGCGTGTTGTCCGCGATTGCCCAAATCGAAAAAACCAGCAATGGGCCGCCGATGAGAAGCCAGGCCCAGTGCTTAGCGGTCAATTTCATGCCGCGCTCACCCAGGTACGGGCGCGATCCACCGGTGGTGTTTTTGCGAAAACGCCATCCTTCATCACAGCGAGGATTCTTTTGGGTTCACGCAGGATGGAAAGGTTAGCCAGCGGGTCGCCATCGAGCAGCAGCAGGTCCGCAAGATAACCTTCGCGAACCAGCCCGAGGTCGTTGGGTCGCTGCATGACCTGCCCACCATAAAGTGTGCATGCACGAATCGCCTCCATCGGCGTAAATCCCAGGTATCGCACAAAGAGTTCCAAATCGCGGGCGTTTTGCAGATGGGGGTTGAAGGCGAATCCGTAGTCGCCACCAGGCAGCACGCGGACGCCGCGGCGGTGCATCGCCTTGAGCGATTCGCAGGCAGCCGCCCACTCCTCTTCATAACCCATCGATACAGCTTTCTCGCGGCTCACGCCCCACGGCTCAGCCTCATTGAGGAGGGCATAGATAATGCCGATTCCCGGTGCGACGAAGACGCTGTCTTTAGCAGCCTCAAGCATGTCCAGCGCTTCGCTGTCCGTGAAGCTGGCGTGATAAATCATGGTGATTCCGTGCCGTAGCGCCTGCTTGACGCTGGCACACGAGCGCGCATGGACAATGATTCGCTTACCACGCATACGTACCTCTTCGGCACAGGCGGCCACCTCGGCATCGGTCATCCACGTGGTTTTGGCATCGGCGCCCGGGACAAAGTTATCGCCCGAAAGATTGAGCTTGATCGCATCAACCCCGTATTTGAGAAACATACGCGTGACCCGGCGCAGATCCTCCGCGCCGTTTACAACCACGCCGAAGCTGAAGTCCGGGAAGGGTAGATGGGGCAGCATTTCATCGCCTAGTCCACCAGGGACCGTGATCTCCTGACTTGCCGCGAGATATCGGGGGCCGGGAATTTGCCCAGACTCGATGGCATTGCGAATCACCACATCAAGTCGGGGCTTGGCGCACGCCGCCCCAACGCACGAGGTGAAGCCCGCCTTGAGATAGTTGTGCGCCACCTTGGCTGACCACAACACGTGTTCCTCAAGCGGCATCGTTTGGATGGCCGCTAGCGAGGCCGCATCGTTCCAAGAGAAATGCGTGTGCGCTTCGGTCATGCCTGGCATAAGCGTCGCACCTGCGCCGTCGATAACCATGGCATCGCCTGCACTCACGCCGCCGAGGCTGCGTGTGATCTGGAGAATGCGCGGGCCGCGCACGCGCACGCTACCGGGGTAGGCGCTTTGCCCCGAGCCGTCGAGGATCCGGACGTTAGTGAAGAGGACTTCAGAAGGTTCCCGGGTCATCGAGGTCTCCGATTACTAGAGTCGGCAACTCGGGCTCAAACGGCCCAACGCGTGGTTCGAGTCGAGCGTCCAGGTGGCGCGCGGTGAAATTCGCCATCCTTCATCACGGCGAGGATGCGCTCACGCTCCTGAAGTAGCGTGATGTCGCTTAGCGGGTCGCCGTCGATCAACAGGATATCTGCGAGACAACCCTCACGGATGTAGCCAATCTCTTTACCCATTTTCATCATCGGGCCGCCCCAGGCTGTTGCTGAAAGCAGGGCCTCCATGGGACTCATACCGATGAGCTTGACGAAATATTCAAGGTCCTTGGCATTCGTGCCATGAGGTGTCCACGCAAAGCCGTAGTCCCCTCCCGGCAGGATGCGAATGCCGCGCCTGCGCATGGCCTTCATGCTCTCTATGGCAGCCTCGAGTTCACGGTGATAACCCATTTTTCGGGTGACTTCGGGGGTGAGGCCCCAGGCGCTTGCGTTGTGGCAGGTATTTATGAGCCAGGCTAATCCGGGCGCAACGAAATGATCGAATTTGTGCGCCTCAAGTAGATCGAGGGCTTCTTCGTCAGCAAAGCTCGCGTGATAGATCACTTCGATACCGTGCTTGATGCACTGTTTGATCGACCAGGTGGAACGTGCATGGGCGGCAACGCGTTTCCCCCAGGCCTTCGCCTCCTGAACGCAGACGGCGATTTCCTCCTCGGTGAATTGACTCATCTCCGAGGGCATACCAGTGATCGATTCGCCAGAGAGATTGATCTTGAGCGTGTCGACGCCGAATTTACAGAACATGCGCACGCAGCGCCGCATTTCTTCTGCACCACTCACCACGGCACCAAAGGCAAATTCTGGTTGAGGCAGGTGCGGCGCGGTGGTGTCGCCTAAACCGCCTGGAACGGTAATTTCCTGGCTTGCGGCGAGATAGCGGGGACCAATGATGGTGCCGTCGTTGATGGCGTTGCGAATCACGACATCAAGTCGGGGTTTGGCCGTGGCAGCACCCACGCAGGAAGTCCAGCCCATATCGAGATAGCGTTTGGCGACCTCCGCGCACCAAAGGATGTGCTCCTCAGGCGGCATTCGCTGGATCGAATCGAGGCTCGGCTGATCGTTCCATGAAAAATGCGTATGCGATTCGATCATGCCTGGCATCAGGAACGCGCCTGCGCCGTCAATCACTTGTGCACCCATGGTCGGCGCAGATCGTACACCGCGCTGAGCCGGTAGCACTCGGGTGATACGGTTACCTTGTACCAGCACCTCGCCCATGAACGGCGCCTCAGCGCCACCGTCAAAGATCCGGACATTGGTAAAGAGAACATCAGCCACGTTCAAGTGACTCCTGCGGCAAATGTGGTGCGATTGGCCCGAGCAGACAATCGGCTCGCAGCGCTGGTAAATTCGATCCACTCGCGCAGGCACTCGCTCGGACGCTCGATTGGTGTCCAATGGCCGCACCGACCAAGGACGAGTTGCCTGACCAGCGGCGATGCAGTGAGCCGGTCCGCGAGTGAGCGCATCGCCTGCGGAGGCGCCACAGCATCTTCATCGCCGGTGACCAACAGCACGGGCACCTTGATTTTCTCAAGCGCAGCGCTACGGGCTTCGGCAAGTGCCTCGCAGCTCCGCGCATAGCCCTCGGGGCAACTGCGCGCCACGGATTCGCGCACCATTGCAATGGCGAGAGGCTGCCGGGTACGCGTGTCGGCCGATAGCGACACCGCCACGGTCTGGACAGCAATCTTGAGCATTCCTGACACGGATTCGGTTCGAGCAAGTGCGGCACGGGCGTGAAGTGGTGCGCGCGCCGGCTCGGAAGGTTCGGCGAGCGGCCCATAGAGCGCGAGGCTTCTTATCCGCTCTGGATGGGCGACCGCAAGGTGTTGGGCCACGACAGTCCCTAGGGAATGCCCGATCCAGTGGGCCCGACGTATCGCCAGCCGTTCACAAACCTGCTCGACACATTCAACGAAACGCGCGATGCTGAGCGCCCCGTCGACTCGCATCGATCGTGCACTACCGGGCAGTTCGATGCGGATCACCCGATGACCGGCCAACGGGGCGAGCATCGGTATCCAGACTCCCGCACTCCCGCCCAGTCCGTGCAGGCAGACCACGGGATCGCCATCGCCCTCATCTTCGACTGCAATGCGGTCGATAAAGCGTAGATTCATTCGCCGCTCCGAGCGGCAATGCGTCGAATACGCGCCGACAAACCCGCGCCCGAACGTCTCCTGCGGAACATCTGATTCGTCTCCATGACGTCTCACCTGCCAAGGGACGGCGCGCGGGGCGCCGACTCGCGGTAAGATCTTGTCTTTGTAAATGAGACTTAAATCTCATCTTGTTAAATTGCAGCATAGACGTTGTTCTTGGTAATCAGCAAGAACTTTTCAAGGATTTTTTCAGTTAGGGATTTCGAGTCTTCCCAGGTTCGCTCGCCCCCGCTATGACACGTCTGCAGCACAAACTGAGTGAAAGCCCACCTGCGCCAGAGCGGGGAGTTCGGGCCGAGAAACATAAAATGCTGCTCGAGTCTGCAATGACATTGATCCGCTCCACCGGGCACGTTCCCACAGTCGCTGAAGTCGCCCAGCGCAGCGGTGTATCCCGAGCGACCGCTTACCGCTATTTCTCGTCGCGCAGTGCGCTGATTGTTGCGGTGATGGATGCAACGCTCGGCCCGGTCAGGCGCTTTGAATCAAGACACACAGATGGACCGAATCGCGTACGTGACGTATTCGAGCAAACTTTTCCGAGATTCCGTCAATACGAAGCGCAGATGCGCGCAGCTGTGCAACTCTCGCTAGAACATTGGGCGAAAGAGCGGGCTGGCTTACTCGAGGAAAAACCGTTCAAGCGCGGATTTCGAGTCAGGATCGTGGAGGACGCGATCAGACCTATGGCCAACCAACTCTCCGCTGCCGATCACAGACGGCTCCACCAGGCGCTCACCGTGATTTACGGCATAGAAACTTGGATCGTCCTCAAGGATATCTGGGGCCTGTCGGACCGCGGCGTAGAAAAGATCGCCCTCTGGATGGCAGATTCGCTCGTGAAGGCTGCACTGGCTGGTAGTCCGCCAGCCTCAAAGCCGTCTCCTCGGTCGGGCGCCGTGCGTCAGCGACCTGGCGGGCACGCTGCGCGCTGAACGTCATCACCAATCGCCCAGAACTGGCTAAGTGACGATGCGGGCGCGGCTTTGACTGGTGATAACGGTGGCTGCCACCGTCGTGTGCAGACACAGATTCAGAGAACCGAGTTAAGTTATCGACAACAGCGAAGCGCAATACCTGCCGCGCCCCGGCCCTCTGGAGCTGGGCGGCGACGGGGCGATTTCGCTGCTCGCCAAATGAAAGTGTGGACCAAGGGGGCACGATGACCTTTTCAATTGTTGCACGCGACCCCGCTGCCGGTGCCTTCGGAGTGGCTGTCGCTACCCGCTTCTTTGCGGTGGGCGCCCTGTGCCCGCACGCCGAGGGAGGGGTCGGAGCGCTTGCCACGCAAGCGCTCATCAATCCTCTGCTGGGCATCGATGGCCTGGCGATGCTTCGCTGCGGCGTTGCTGCAGGGCAGGTGGTTCAATCGCTGATCGATGCTGATCCCGGACGGGAGGCGCGACAGCTTCATTTGCAGGATTCGCTAGGGCGAATTGCCGCCCACACTGGAGCGGACTGCATCCCCTGGTGTGGGCACCTTATCGCTGAGCAGGTGTCAGTGGCCGGTAACATGCTGGCGGGGCCAGAGGTGCTGGATGCGACACTTCACGCGTACCAGGAGGCGTCGAGTCTTCCTTTCGCCCAGCGGCTCATCCACGCGCTCCGGGCAGGGGAGGCTGCGGGTGGCGACAAGCGCGGAAAGCAGTCTGCGGCGCTTCGCATTCACACCACGGAGGCGTATCCGGCCCTTGATCTGCGGGTCGATGACCATGATGATCCGCTCGTAGAACTCGACCGTCTCGAGGTGGTGAGTCGCGAGCGTTTCGTGCACTTTGCGCAGTTTTTTGCCACGCGCGCACGACCGGGGGGCGTTCATGACCGGAGCACGATCGAGGCGGCTATCGCAAGCGCCACTGCGGGTCAGATCGGTACGCACTCCCGCGCGACCAGTGCCTGAGCTGAATTTCCATGCTGCTTGAAATCGATTCGCTGCGGGTGAGTTTCGCTACCGCCAACGGAGAGGCGCGTGCGGTTGATGGCGTCAGCCTCTCGGTAAAGGCCGGTGAAACCCTTTGCATCGTGGGCGAGTCCGGATGCGGTAAGAGTGTCACCGCGTTGTCAATCATGGGGCTGGTGCAGGGTCCGCTGTCCAGAGTCACGGGGACCATCCGCTTTGAAGGCCGAGAACTGTTGACCCTTGATCGCAACCAGTGGTCAGACCTGCGTGGCAATCGTATTGCGATGATCTTTCAGGAGCCGATGACTTCGCTCAATCCTGCGTTCACCGTTGGCGCACAGCTCACCGAGGCTTTGATACGCCATCGCGAGATCTCGAGAGCTCACGCCCGCGACGAGGCGATCGCCATGCTTGCGCGTGTGCGGATCCCGTCGCCCGAGCGCCGCATCGACGACTATCCACACCGTCTTTCGGGTGGTATGCGTCAGCGGGTGATGATTGCGATGGCACTGCTATGTCAGCCCGCGCTATTGATCGCAGACGAGCCGACCACAGCGCTCGATGTGACCATTCAGGCGCAGGTGCTGGCACTGATGCGAACTCTCCGCGAGGAGACTGGGACGGCGATTGTTCTCATCACTCACGATCTGGGTGTAGTGGCGCAGATGGCTGATCGGGTGGCAGTGATGTATGCCGGTCAGGTGGTGGAGCAGGCGCCGGTCAGAGAGCTGTTCGCGCGCCCCCAGCATCCCTATACCGTAGGCCTGTTGGGTGCCATTCCCGCCATCGCAGCGCCGCGTGCGCGCCTGTCAGCGATCAGCGGTATGGTGCCGGCCGCGACCGCTATGCCCGAAGGCTGCCGGTTTGCCGAGCGGTGTCCGTTTGTGCAGCCCCAGTGCCGTATCCAATCGATGGCGCTTACCGAGGTGACGCGCGCGCATTGGTCGAGATGCCGCCGTGCGCCGCTCGAGAGACTGGCCCAGGGGCTTGACGACCCGTCTGCAGAACCGCTTCTTCTCAATTTTCGTTCCGCATGAGTACAGGTCTGTCTTCCGCCAACCCGGGCGCACCGCTGCTGGAGGTTCGCGACCTGACGCGGGCGTTTACTGTGGCGCAGGGGCTGTTCGGTCGCTCACTTACCAGGGTTCGCGCGGTGGATGGGGTCTCATTCAATCTTGATGCCGGTTGCACCTTTGCGATCGTTGGTGAATCCGGCTGTGGCAAATCCACTGTCGCTCGGCTGCTCCTTCGCCTGATCGAGCCCGATGACGGCAGCATCCGCCTCGAAGGGCATGATCTTCGTGCGCTCGATCCTGCTGAACTCCGCCGAAGTCGCGCCCGAATCCAGATGGTGTTTCAGGATCCGTATGGATCTCTCAACCCGCGGATCCGGGTCGGCGAGATGCTGGCTGAACCGCTTCTTCTGCATACCGATCTCGCGCCTGGGGCTCGCCGCGAGCGGGTGAGCGAGTTGCTCTCGCTGGTGGGCCTGCCCGCTGAGGCCGCCGCCCGGTATCCGCATGAGTTTTCGGGCGGTCAGCGGCAGCGGCTTGCGATCGCCCGGGCGCTCGCCGCATCGCCGCGGCTGATCGTGTGCGATGAACCGGTGTCGGCGCTTGATGTGTCGATTCAGGCGCAGATTCTCAACCTCCTCGCTGAGCTGCAGGAGCGGTTCAATCTGGCTTATGTATTCATTTCCCACGATCTGGCGGTGGTTCGACAGATGGCAGATCGACTTGCGGTGATGTATCTCGGCCGTTTTGCCGAGACAGGGCCTGCTGGGCGGATCTTCGCTTCGCCCAGGCATCCGTACACCCGTGCGCTGCTGTCAGCGGTGCCGGTACCCGACCCTGACCGCACAGTGTCCGAGCCTGCACTCGGGGGCGATGTTCCCAGCCCCCTGAACCCGCCCTCCGGCTGCTCGTTTCACACGCGCTGCCCTCATGCGCGCGAGCGCTGCACGGCTGAGCAACCAGCGCTCGAGGACGCTGGTGATGGCGTGCAGGTGGCGTGCTGGTTCTGGCGTGAGCTACCGCCTGCAGCGGGCGTGGCGGTGAGCGTATCGACGGATAAAACCCTGTCACGGCTTCAGGCGGCGTTCCTGAGGCATAGTTCGACCTCATCCTGACCCCTCCCGGAGCATTGCCTCATGAACACGCTCTCCCTGATACGGCACGGTCTCGCCTTCATGACCGCATTTTCGATGGCCAGTACGGCCGTGGGTCAGACCACGCTTCGTATTGGTCTTGCGGAAGACCCGGATGAACTCGATCCGACCAAAGCGCGCACCTACGTCGGGCGAATCGTGTTTTCGTCGCTCTGCGACAAACTGTTCGACATTGATGACAAACTCAACATCGTTGGCCAGCTTGCTACCAGTCATGAAACCGCCGCGGACGGACGAAGCATGACGATCCGGCTTCGCCCGGGTGTGAAGTTTCATGATGGCGAACCCTTTACCGCTGAGGCGGCTAAATTCAGTATTGAGCGGCATCTCACCCTGCAAGGTTCATTCCGTCGCGCTGAAATTGCACAGATCGACCGGGTCGAAGTGGTGGACTCTCTCACTGTTCGATTGCAGCTCAAGACGCCGTTCGCGCCGCTCCTCGCACAACTTACCGACCGTGCGGGCATGATGGTGTCGCCCAAAGCAGCGCAGGCGCTCGGCGACAAGTTTGGAACTGCGCCGGTTTGCGCTGGGCCCTATCGCTTTGTCGAACGCGTGGCACAGGACCGTATCGTGGTCGAGCGCTTCGCCGATTACTGGGACAAAGGCCGTGTTCACATCGATCGCATCATCTATCGGCCGATTCAGGACTCCACCGTGCGCCTTGCCAACCTCAAGTCGGGTCAGCTCGATCTGCTCGAGCGGCTGCTTGCCACCGATGCCCCCCAGGTGAGCAAGGATCCCAAGCTCAAGCTCGTCACTGGCACCGAGCTTGGCTATCAGGGGATTACGATGAATCTGGCCAACGGCGAGAAAGCCAATTCGCCGTTGGCCAAAGATGCGCGCGTGCGCCGCGCATTCGAACTCTCACTCGATCGTGATGCCATCAACCAGGTGGTGTTTAACGGCATCAATAAGGTGAACAACCAGTGGGTTAGCCAGACGAATCCGTACTACCAGGCCAAGTTCCCTACGCCCAAGCGCGATGTGGCGCGCGCGCGTGCGCTGCTGAAGGAGGCAGGTGTGAGCACGCCGCTCGCGCTCGACTTCATGGTGCCCAACAACCCCGAAACGCGTGCCGTGGCCGAGGTGATGCAGTCGATGGCGGCCGAGGCGGGCTTTGATCTGAAGATCCGGGTCACTGAGTTCGCCACTTCACTTAACGAAGCAGAGAAAGGTAACTTCCAGCTCTACATGCTTGCCTGGAGCGGCCGTACCGATCCCGATGGCAACATCTTTTCATTTGCCTCCTGCAAGGGGCCGCTCAATTACGGTCGCTACTGCAATGCCGAAATAGATGGGCTTCTCGATAAGGCGCGAACCATCACTTCAGTGCCCGAGCGCAAGGCCCTGTACGAACAGGTGGCTCAGCGCTGGCTAACCGAAGGTTCGGTGGTCTACCTCTACCACCGCGCGCTGCTCTTTGGGCACACCCCCCGGCTGGAGGGCTTCAAGGTGATGCCCGATGGGCTCATTCGGGTCACTGATCTCAAGCTCGGTCGCTAGCGAGGCATCCGGGCAGCCGGGCTGTCCGGTTGCCCGTCTCTGATCGTCTAATGCTCAACTTTCTCCCCCGCCGTCTGCTGCAACTCATCCCGACCCTGTTCCTGGTGTCGGTGATGATCTTTCTGCTGCAGCAGTTGTTGCCTGGTGACCCGGCCCTGGTAATGGCAGGCGAGGAGAAAGACGCCGAGGTGATTGAGCAGATCCGCAGGCAATACCGGCTCGATCAACCGCTCCCCATGCAGTACCTATATTGGATCAGCGGGGTACTGCAGGGTGATCTGGGCGAGTCGATGCGGATCAAACAGCCGGTGGCCTCACTCATTGCCGACAAGCTCCCTGTTACGCTGCAGCTGGCCACCATGGCCATGGCGTTCGCCCTTCTGATTGGGATTCCCGCAGGCATTCTGTCAGCCGTGAAGAAGGGCACGGTGTGGGACAGCGCGGCCAATGTATTTGCGCTGTGGGGCCTCTCCACGCCCAATTTCTGGCTGGGTATTCTGCTCATCTTCCTGTTCTCTGTTCAGCTCGGGTGGCTGCCCGCTTCGGGCTGGGTGAGCCCCTTCGAGGACCTGGGGCAGTCGCTTGCCACCACCGTAATGCCAGCGTTCGTGCTGGGTAACGCGATTGCCGCGGTACTGATGCGGCATATGCGCTCGGCCATGCTTCAGGCTATGTCGGCCGACTATGTACGCACCGCGCGTGCCAAAGGACTGCGCGAGCGTGCGGTGGTGCTTCGACACGCGCTTCGTAACGCGCTCACACCGGTCATCACGCTGGGTGCGCTGGAGTTCGGCACACTTTTGTCCGGCGCGGTGCTCACCGAACAGGTGTTCTCCATACCGGGATTTGGCAAGCTGATCGTGGATGCGGTCTTTAATCGCGACTACGCAGTGGTACAAGGCGTGGTCCTGGTGACAGCCACTGTGTATGTCATCCTTAATCTTCTTGCGGATGTGCTGTACGTGCTGGTCAACCCGAGACTTCGCGGATGAGCCGGTGGCGGCAACGTCCGGCGGCGCTGTTTGGCGCGATTGTTCTCGCGGTGGTCGTGCTGCTTTCGGTGTTCGCGCCCTGGGTGGCTCCCTATGATCCGCTTGCCACCAGCTGGTCATTGGTTCGCAAGGCGCCCAGCCTCGCGCACTGGTTCGGAACCGATGAGGTGGGTCGTGACCTCCTGTCGCGGGTGATCTGGGGCGGTCGCGCATCGCTCTCTGCCGGTGTGATCGCGGTGGCGATCGCCGTATGTGCGGGGGTGCCGCTTGGCATGCTCGCCGGCTATGCCGGAGGCTGGTTCGACGTGGTGGTCGGGCGCCTGACAGATGCCATGCTGGCAGTTCCGTTTCTGATTTTGGCCATTGCGCTCGCCGCTTTCCTCGGACCCAGTCTGGGCAATGCCATGATCGCCATTGGCATCACTGCCACGCCGATTTTTGTTCGTCTCGCACGTGGACAGGTGCTCGCTGCACGCAATGAGGATTGGGTTGAAGCAGCGCGCGCGGTGGGTAACCCGCCTGGCCGGATTCTGTTGCGGCACATTTTTCCCAACATTCTGCCGCCGGTGATGGTGCAGGCAACGCTTGCCATTGCCTCTGCCATCATTGCTGAAGCGAGCCTGTCGTTTCTGGGGTTAGGGCAGCAGCCGCCGGCACCGAGTTGGGGGTCGATGCTGAACACCGCCCAGCGTTTTCTCACGCAGGCACCGTGGATGGCGATCTTTCCGGGCATCGCAATTTTTCTGACGGTGCTTGCATTCAATCTGTTCGGCGACGGCCTGCGGGATGCGCTGGATCCGAAGCGTTGATAGGGCTGCTGTTTCGCCCGTTCGATAGGGCGCAGGCTATTGGCCAGCGATCGCCATTTACTGCGGCGAGCAGGGGGCATAGCCCGAAAAGAAACGCATGATCAGCCAGGCTTTGCAGCGACGGCCATAGCTGCGATGATCCGTTCCAACCTCACCCGAGCTGATCAGGAGGCGCAACTTGACCCAACGTGGAGATGGCTACGTACCGGTGGCCGACGGCGCAAAGCCCTCAACTGAGGGTATCGACCCGGCCGAGTGGGCGCTCAGGCTCCGGCTGGCTGCGGCCTATCGTGCGGTCGACTACTTTGGCTGGTCGGAACTGACGGCCAATCACATTTCGCTTCGCGTTCGGGACCAACCGTCGGAATTTCTGATTAACCCCTACGGCCTGCTCTACTCCGAGATCACAGCGTCGAATCTGGTGCGAATCGATGTAAGCGGAAATGTCCTCACGCCCACCGAGTATCCGATCAATCCGGCCGGCTTCAACATCCACGCGGCGATTCACGAAGCGCGTGCTGACGCGCACTGCGTGCTGCATGTTCACACGGTGGCGGGCATGGCGGTGTCATGCCTGTCGGAGGGGCTGCTGCCGCTCACGCTGGAGGGTACCGACTTTCACGATCGCATCGGTTATCACGAGTTCGAAGGCCCGAGTCTTGCCGTCGATGAGCGGGCGCGTCTGGCTGCCGCACTCGGTTCCCGAAACATTGCGCTGATCCTGCGACATCATGGTCTGGTGACCATCGGGGAGACGGTGGACTCGGCGTTTCTTCGCATGTATCGCCTGCTGCTTGCGTGTGAAGTTCAGCTGCGTGTTCTCATGACCGGGCAGCCGTTTACTCGCATCTCCCAGGGAACACTGGAACACTCGGCGCAACGCCATGACTGGTTCTTCCGCATTGGCCCCGGTGGCCGCCAGATCGGGCATGGCGAACTCGACTTCAGCGCCATCATGCGGCTCATGGCAAAGATCGATCCTTCGCATCAGACCTGAGCCGTAACGCGCTGCCCGCTGGCGAGAATAAGTCGTGATCGGCAATGTCGCCGCTGACGGCCGCCCCCGATGATTCAGGCTGCCGCGTGGCTGGCGTCGATCTTCCTGCGAATGTGCTCGCCGGCGGTGATCGCCGGAAAGCGGGCCGTCTCGCCCGGGGGCACACAGGCGGGCACGCAGGCGATGCTCTGGTCGTAGTTCGGGTGAACAAACATGCCCATCGACAGACGCCGGCTGCGGGCCATCCCAAGAGGCGGGTTTGCCACGCGATGCAGCGTCGAGGCCCAGCGGCCGTTGGTCCAGTGCGCCATCATGTCGCCGAGGTTCACAACGAATTCACCCGGCCGCGGCTGTACGCCCGCCCAGCGACCGTCGGGCATGCGAACTTCCAACCCCCCTGGTGCGTCGGAAGCGGCGAGCAACGTCATGGCGCCGTAATCGGTATGCGCACCGGTTCGAAGCTGACCGGGAATCGGTTCGGTATCCAGCATCGGATAGTGATGGCATGAAAGGATGCTGAAGTGCCGGTCGAGCACGCCATCGAACCAGCCTGCAGGCAGTTCAAGCGCGGCACCGAAGATCTTCATCATGTTGATTGCCAGCACTTCATACGCCCGATACACCTCAACCAGTGTGCGATCAAGACCTGCTGGCTGATCCGGAATCAGGTTGGGTGCATAGCTGGTGGCCGCTTCAGGCAACGCGGCATAGTGGTTGCGATGATCGTCCACAGGTCCCAGGAACAGCGATTCGCGCAAATCGGGTGGCGCCTTCTGTCCCAGCGTGTTGGCCAGTCCGCGCGTGGCCATGCCGTGATAGCCGCGTTGCTTTGCCGGCCCGGTGGGGTGCCAGCGATTCTTGAGCTCGGCGGGCAGATCGAAGAAGGCGTAAAGCTCTCGCATCGCGCGATCGAGGAGGCCCGAGGGGAATCCGTGCCCGCTGATGATCAGGAACCCGGTCTGCTCGCAGACCTGCGCAACCTCGCGAGCGATCCGCGATGACTCGCTCTGGTTGCCCTCAAGAAAGGGGCTGATATCAATCGTCGGAACGTCGATCCGCTCGGTCATGCTGAAAGCTCCCTGTCCACCAGGATGTCGTACGCCGGGTCACGGCTGATGAGTCCGCCAGAGACCAGCGCGGCCTTCAGGCGAAGCAGTGCTGCGGGCGGCAGGTCGGGGGTTTCAGCCCACAGCCCCGCCGCGCGATAGTCGGCGATGATTGCCGATAACGATTCGAGCCGAAGATCGGGCAGGAAGGGCTTCACGGCGCGGGCGATGTCGTCGGCCGTCGAACGCTGCAGCGCTTTGAGCGCGCGGGCAATGCCCGCCACCAGCCGGGTACACTCATCGCGGCGTCGTTTCATGGTCTGGCGGGTTGCATAGAACGTGGTGTAGGCGATGTCGCCGCGCTCTGAAAAACGATGCCAGATCGCGCCCTGTCCTGTTGCGACCAGTTGGTGAGCATAGGGCTCGAACACCTGAATGACATCCACCTCTCCGCGCAGATATGCACGGAGATTTTTCGCCATTGGCCGAACGCGTCGTCCGGCGAGTTTCGCGGGTTCAAGCCCGGCGCGCTGCAGATCATCCTGAAAGGTCATCCAGGGTGTGGGGACGTCGCCCGCCGGAGCAAGCTTGAGTCCCACGAGATCAGCAAACCTGAACTGCGGCTTCGGTCCCCGCCCCACCAGAACAAAGGGGTCGCGCGCCACTACCTGACCGAAGCAGGCGAGCGGGCAGCGCGGGTCGGCGTCGTGATGCATCATCACGCGCATCGGACCGCCCCAGGAGACATCGGCGCTCCCCTCCAGCAGTTTCAGGGGCGTGTTTGATGTGGCAGGCGACACCACGTGCTGGATTGCAAGCCCTTCGCGTTCCCAGAACCCACCCGCGAAGGCGAGATAAAACGGCACATAAGGCACCGCGCGCATGTTTTCGCACAGCACGAGCGGGCGGCGCGCAAGGGGACGCGGTGTTCGGCCTAAGGGGGGAGGGGCCATGGATGCCGCCCGCGAACGATCAGTCACGCCCCAGCACGAGCCGGGCGGCAGCTTCGCCCGCCAGCCGACCGGTGCTGGTAGCCATCAGAAGGCCCGAGCCCGACATGTAGCCCCAGTCTGCGGGCCCGGACAGGCCACGTGCAGCCCCGCCTCCCGCGAACAGATTGGGGAACGGTGTGCCGTCTGTTCGAAGCACGCGCATGCCGGTATCGATTTCAAGACCGCCCTGGGTATGGGTGAGCGCACCCACGATCCGGCATACGTAATAGGGCGCGCTCAGCATGGGTTTGCGCGTGAAATCCCGCCCGAAGTCGTCGACCCGGGTTCCGGTCGCACACGCAGCGACGTCGGCGAAGGTCTTCTCAAGTGCGGCCAGGTCGCAACCGGTGACGCGCGCGATATCGGCGATGCTGTCGCAGCGCTTCACGCAGCCCGACTCGACCGCCTTGACATGGCTTTCCTGGCGAAACGCGATGGTCTCGCCGCGCTGGTCCCAGATCGCCCACGCAAATTTCTCCGGCTGCCGATGAACATGGAGCGCCTGCTCTGAGTAACCCGAGTTCTCATTCGAAAAACGCTGGCCGTTGCGGTTGACGTGAAAGCCGCCCTCGGTGATGGTGGGCCAGCTGAGGTGTGTGGCGGCGGGCCACGCCACTGCGCCATGGCCCTGAAACGATCCCATGTCGCGAACCGATGCGCCCATCTCCTCGCCCCATCGAACCGCATCGCCCTGATTTCCCACATGGCCTTCGTAAAACAGATCAGCGCCTTCAGGGATGTAGCGGGCGAGCATGTCGCGGTTGCCTCCATAGCCATTGCAGGCAAGGATCAGCGCGTCGCAGCCGATTTCCTCAACCGTACCGTCGGGGCGCTGCACACGCACACCGCGAACCAGGCTATGGTCATCGACAAACAGATCGGTGACCTGGGCGGACGTGGCGATAGGCACGCCTTCGCGGTCAATCGCCGCGAGAAGCGCCGTGTGAAGTTCGTCGCCGAGTCGACGGGGTGTGGCGTGCATGTGCGGGCGGCTGTGGCCAGGGTATTGAAAGTCGAGGACCGGGGCGAGTGGGATGCGGTGCCGGTCGATCAGCCAGGTGACCGTGTTGCCCGATTCATCGGCCATCAGGCGTGCGATCGCATGGTCACATTCACCGTGAGCTTTGTTGACGATGTCGTGGAACAGCAAATCGGGTGTGTCATCGAGCAGGCCCGCTTCGCGCTGAAAGCGCGTGCCGGCGGCGGGTATCTGTCCCCCTGAAAGCGCCGTACTGCCCGAGGGCTTGGCATCGCGCTCGAGAATCAGCACCTCGGCACCGCGCTCGGTGGCGGCCAGGCCGGCAATGGTGCCGCAGGCGCCGGCACCGATGATGAGCACCTGAACGTGCGTGGCAAACGTCTGCCCGGTGAATGCTTCAATCGGCATGAGAGAGTTCCTGTGAGGGCGTGCTGAGCGGATAGGGATGCGTGTCGGTCGAGACCCGGGTCTGCTTGCGAACCTGAAGGGTTTCTTCAGTTGGGTGACATCAGATTCGGGAGCCAGGTGATGATTTCAGGGAAGATCACGTAGAGACCGAGCGCCAGAAAATCGAGCAAGATAAAGGGCGTGACGCCGGCGAATACCTGGCCAAGTGTGACCGGTATGGGCGATGAGCTTTTCACCACAAACACATTAAGCCCGACAGGCGGCGTGAGCACCCCGATCTCTGCAAGCTTCACCGACACCACACCCAGCCAAATGGGGTCAAAGCCAGCTTCCTTCATCACCGGAAACATGATGGGAAGCGTCATCACCATGATAGCGATGGGTTCTAGGAAGCAGCCCAGAACGGCGAACAGCACGATGAACCCGAGCAGATAGATGTACTTCGAGCCTCCAAGCGAGAGGATCGTTTTCGAGATGGTGGTGACCAGTCCGGAGTAGGTGAGGAAGCGCGCGAACAGGATTCCCCCGATCACGATGATGAAGATGACCGAGGTGGTCACTGCCGCTTCCTTCAGCACCTCGGACATGGCCTTGCCCGTGATGCGTTTCTTCGAGAGCGCGATCATGAACGCGCCGAACGCGCCCACCGCCCCCGCATAGGTGGCGGGGAAATAGCCCCCGTAGATCCCGCCCACAATCAAGGTGAACAAGACAAGAATTCCCCAGACGCCCTTCAGTGCCTCAAAGCGCTGTGCCCATCTGAATTGCAGGTTGGCGAGCGGTGCGATGTCGGGTCGAACGCGGGCCACCACATAAATGCCAGTGCAGTAAAAGACCGCTGTGATAATGCCGGGGACGATACCGGCAATCAGCAGTTTGCCGATCGACTGTTCGGTGATGACCGCATACACCACCATCAGGATGCTGGGCGGGATAAGCGCGGCGAGTGTGCCTGCGGCTGCGATACAGCCCGCGTTCAGTCGGACGTCGTAGCCAAAGCGTGCCATCTCAGGCATGGCCATGCGCGTGAACACGGCTGCGTTCACGATGGTGGAGCCCGATGCTGCCCCAAAGGCGGCCGACGACATCACGGTGGCCATCGCGAGGCCGCCTCGCAGCGCACCAAGCCAAACGTACGCCATACGGAACAAATCGGTGGTGATACCCGAGACCGTTGCAAACGACCCCATTAGAATGAAGAGCGGAATCACCGCGAGCGCGAACGAATTGGTGGTTCCAAACGGAATCGCCGTAAGTTGCGCGAACGCCGCATCAGGGCCCACCGACATGTAAATGCCGGCGAATCCCGCCAGACCCAGGGCCACGCCGATGTGTGCTCCCATCATCAGCGCGAGCAGCAGGCCGCTTACCACGATGTAGCCAGTGACTTCAGGGGAGAACATGGCCATGGAAAGTCCTGAGGAAATGTGGCAGCCGCCGTTGCCCGCGGTATTGGTTACTGGAAAGCCTGTGTATCGGGGGGCGGCTCGCTTTTCCCCTCGTCACCCCTGAAGGCTCGGCTCAGATCGCTTGCGATATCGACCACCAGTTGCACCAGAAGGAGTGCGGTGCCGGTTGCGAGCAAAGCGCGGGCAGGAAAAAGCGGAAAGCGGATGGTTCCCATCGACGCCTCGGAGATTTCCCAACTGTAGATCGCTTCCTGAATCCCCGACCAGCAGAGAAGCCCGAAGTAGAGGAAGGCGATCGCGTGCGTAAAGGCATCGAGAAGCGCGCGGGTGCGCGGTCCACCGAAGTTGTAGAAGATTTCGACCCGGATGTGCCCGCGCCTGGATTGGGTGAATGCAAGCGCGCCAAACACCACCAGGACCATGGTGCTTTCGGTGAATTCAAGCGTGCCTGGCACCGGGTAGTCGAGAAATTTGGTGCCGACCACATCGGCGAAACCAATCACCATTGACAGGATCAGGCCGACGGCGCCAAGAAGCAGAAGACCGAGCGCTGTGGCCTGCAATGACCGAGTAAGGAATTTCATCGGTGCGTCCCGAAAAGACAGCCACCGCCCGGCCTGAGGGCGGTGGTCCGGCAGCAGAGAGAGATCACTTGCCGATCAGTTCACGCCAGCGTGCTGCAACCTTGCGGGGGGTCTCTGCGTCGCCGGTGGCGGCCGCCGTGGCTTTCTCCCATTCGGCCAGGAAGTCGGGGGCGGCTGCCCGCCATTTGGCGAGCTCGGGCGCCGAGACGGATACCACGTTGCCACCCTGTGCACGAATGTTGCTGAGCGCCTTGGCCTCGAAGTCATTGACCCAGTTCATATAGGCCCGCTGCGTGGCCTTGCCTTCCTCGAAGAAGATTTTCTGGATGTCGGCAGGCAGGCGTGCCCAGGTGCGCTTGCTGATCGTGATGTTATGGCCCGAAATTGCCATGACCGGTCCGCAGTGGTTTTTCGCCACTTCGTTCAGCTTGAGCGACTGGATATTGCCTGCATTGATGAAGGAGTAGTCGAGGTTGCCGGTCTTGAGGGCCTCATAGACGCCCACCGGGGGAACCGTGACCGGCACAGCTCCGATTGCAGTGAAAGCCTTGGGGATGTCGGCCCCGAAACTGCGCGCCTTCTTGCCTTTCAGATCGGCGATCGCGGCACACGCCGGCGAGGAACCGCTCAGGAAATACTCACCGAGCGGCTGCTGAAACAGCCAGACAACACCGATCTTGTCCATTTCTGCGCGATAGGCGGGGAACTCTTCGACCACCTTCTCCAGAACCTCAATCACCTGCTTGGTGTTGTTGAACACCAGCGGGGTTTGGAATGCGCGCCAGTAGCGAAGCTGGTCCGGGTTGTAGCCCGGTGCTGTGGCGGTCATGTCGATACCGCCGCGCGCGGTGAGCATCAGCAGCTCGGTACCCTTACCAAGACCTTCGGCGAAGGTGATGTCGATCTTCACCTGGCCGTTGGTGCGCTTTTCAATGTTGGCGGCGAAATCTTTTTCAAGCTGGAGGAAAGGGCCGTCTGGCAGGTAGTGGCCCCAGCGAAGCTGGAACTTCGCTTGAGCGGTGGCGGCGCCTGCGATCGACAGACCGATCGCGCCGGCCATCACTGTTTTCAGCATCACGCGGAGGCTGGATTTCATGAATAACTCCTAAGGGTGGCTGGTAGGACTGCCGGCAATCTCCCTGTGCCGCAGCAAAATGTCAAGGTCGTACGATCTGAAACGCATCCCCAGCGCCGGTTTTTGCCAGGCTGACGCTGGCGGGTATGCTCGGAATCAAGGGCAATTTGGGCCTTGACAGGCCTGGTGCGTCGCGCATCACAAAGCATTGCAGGGCGATTTATGAAAGTCAGCTGGTTTCACGAACACGGCAGCCCCGAGGTACTGGTCTGCGAAGAGACAACGACACCGACCCCCGGGCCCGGCGAGGCGCTGGTGCGGGTGCGCGCGACCGGGGTGAACCATGTGGATATCGATGTGCGCGCTGGCACTTCCCGAGTACCGATCCGCTTCCCTCATATCCTGGGCCGGGAGTTCGCAGGAGAAATCGCTGCGCTGGGTCCAGTGTCGGGCGATGCGCTCGACCGTCAACCCGTGCATAGCGCGGGAGGGCTGCGGGAAGGCGATCGTGTGTGGGTCTCGTGTCGTCTTCCCTGTGGGCGTTGCGAGTTCTGCATCAGCGGCCGCGACAACCTTTGCGAGCGGGGGGGGTATTTCGGCATGGACCTGCCAGGCGGCTACGCCCAGTACGTGACGGTGCCGGTCAGTACGCTCAACCCGCTTGCGACATCGGTCAGCTTCGAGCAGGCCGCTGCCAGCCAGATTGCCTTCGGAACCGCCTGGCACGTATTGATCACCCGGGGAGGGCTCCGTGCGGGCCAGACGGTGCTGATTCAGGCGGCCGGGTCGGGCATTGGCAGTGCAGCCGTGCAACTGGCGCGGCTTGCAGGTGCCACGGTCATTGCGACCGCGGGAAGCGTCGACAAACTCGAGCGCGCCCGCGAGTTGGGCGCGCATCATCTGATCAACTACCGGACCGACCCGCAGTTTTCCGCACAGGTCATGGCCATCACCGGTGGCCGAGGCGTGGATCTGGTGATGGAGCACGTGGGGGGGAACCTCTTCACAGAGAGCCTCGCGTGCCTGTGCATCGATGGCACGATGGTTACCGTGGGCGGACATGGTGGCGAGGTGGTGCCCTTTGACATCATTCCGTTCTTTCGTCGCCAGTTGAAGCTGGTAGGCTCAAAAAATGCGTCGATCGCCGAGCTGCGCGAAGTGATGGGTCTGATCGCACAGGGGCGTCTTGCACCGGTGATCGATACGGTGTTTCCGCTCGAAGAAGCGGCACGTGCGCATCAGTTGGTGGAATCGCGCGCCTTCTTTGGCAAGGTGGTGCTTCGCTGCTAAAGCGTGCCGGGGTGAACGGGGTTCAGCGGTCGCCCGAAAAATCGTGACGCAGCGGCCTGAGACCCGCGGCGTCCCTGACGTGCGCGATCATGTCAGCCGGTGGCCGCGTGTACATCTGCAGACGGCTTGCCCCTGCGCCAGTGGTTCGGGCAATTCTGACCATGAAGGCTGCGTGCTGAAACAGTACCCCCAGGCTGTCCATCACGGGCACATTGCCGTGAGCCTTCAGGCGTCCGCGGCGCACCAGGAATTCGTTGAGCACCCCATCGGCCGGGATGATGATGTCGGCGCCCTGAGCAACCATGCGCGCGCAGGCCTCGTCGAAGCGGGCTTCGATCGACCGCGCGGTGTCTTCGTCGGCTTCCAATGCGAACTCATCGATGGCGGGATCGAGTGCGAGTGCGCCCGCAAAGCGTCGCTCCAGTCCATAAGCGTGGATCATGTCGGAATAATCGGCTGACTGATCGGCGCAAAGCGTGATCATGCCGAACCGGCGGCCAAGGGAGCAGGCAGCCAGCGCACAGCTTTCGCCAAGTGACACCACGGGAATCTCGACCAGCGAACGGGCCTCGCGTAGCCCCGGATCAAAAAAGCAGCCGATCGCCATGGCATGGAATCCTTCACGCTCGGCGACCAGCGCGGCATCCGCTACCTGCAGTTCCTGCACGGCGGCGACCCAGCGGTGCCTGATTGCCGCGATGGGTGCACAGGCCTCGGCATAGGTGCCCGGCCTCAAACCATGAACCCGGACCTCGGCCTCGGACCCCATCACCGCCTGCGCGTGTTCGCTCAGGGTCTTGCGGTAAATGGGCATGACAGTGAGGTCGGTGAAGCTCTGATGCCAGATCCTGATGGGTGCCATGCAAGAGGTCCTTTCAGACGATTGAAACCAGGGGTGCGTGGCTGCGCCGCGGCAGCCCGGCGCGGGCTTTCAGCGGCTGAAGAAGCGCCGACAGGCCCGCGCGATGGTGGCTGCATGAGCCTCGGTGGCATCGAACCCCGCGTGATCAATGCTGAGGAGTTCGGCTGATCGCATGAGTGCGACCATCTTCTCGCCCTGGCGGCCGAGGTGCAGTTCCTCGGGGACGCAGCATTCGATCACCAGCGTGGGCGCGCGGACGCGACGAAGCGTGGCGGCCAGATCGAAATCAAAATTCATCGCATAGATCTTGCGAATGGCCCGGCGACACTGAATCGATTCGATGGCGCGCTGTTCCTGGCCGGCAAGCGCCTGATCATCGATTTGCCCGGCTCCCAGCATTGAAGGCTTCCACCACAGGGCCGCTAGCGCACCAAAATCGGCGCCCCAGGTCCGCAGCAGATGGCTGCCATCTGCGGTGGGCTCGAAGCCGCCAAAATGCCGGCGCACGATTTCCATGATCGCGGCGTTGCGCGCGCGTCGTGAAACGACCAGGCTGTGTGTCATGCCGATGAGCACGGTCTTTGCGACCCGGTCAGGGTAATGCGCAGCCATGGCGGCCGCAATCTTATTGCCAGTGTGAAAACCGATGACATGCGCACGTTTAATCTGCAGGCCATCGAGCACCTCCACCATGACGCGGGCAAGACTTTCCATGCTGGCGTCATCGGGCAGCGGATCAGACATACCGAACCCGGGGTTGTCAGGCGCAATGGACCGGTAGCGCGAGCCAAGCGCCTGCATGAGCGGAGCAAAACTTTGAGCCGAGCGCGGTGTCTCATGCAGCATGAGAACGGCTTCGCCTTCGCCGTGTTCATAAAGATGAATCTGACCAATACCGGTGCTGAGATAGGCGCGCTTCATCTTGGCCGGGGCTCCTTGAGACTGGGTCTGGCCGACTGTACCATGGGGCCCCCTTCATCTATCCCGGGAATTTCGATGAGTGTCGACGCCAAGGAAATGCGAGACCTCGCGGGGCGCGAGCTTCAGGCGCTCTTCAAATGGACTGCGGATGCCGCCACACGCCCACTGCCTCCTGCTGCGCAGCGACGTGCTGCCATCATTCTCGCGGACGACATTGGCGCAATCATCGCTGGGTCGCGCGAGCCACAGGTTGAGCGGGCGCGGGCTGGCTTTCTTGCAGCGGCCAGCGGCGCGAGTGAGGCCACCGTGTTTGCCCGCGCGGGAGTGAGGAGCGATCGTGCGGCCGCGGCCTGCGCCAACGGCATGGCCATCACCTGGTGTGAGCTTGACGAGGGATTCCGTCTTGCTTCCTGTCATGGTGGCGCCTACGCAATACCAGCCTTGCTGGCTGAAGCTGAAGCGCGTGGTCTCAGCACCCATGAGGTGGTGCGGGCCGTGGCGCTTGCGTATGAATTCACCACGCGCATTGCACTCGCCTATCCGTTTCCGGGGTTTTACGTGCATCCGCACGCGGCCTTCGCAACCCTGGGCGCTGCGGTCGCGGTGGCACTGGTCCGCGGGTATTCGGCGGCCACCATGCAGGCGGCTGTGACCGGTGCTGCATCCATGACCTTTGCCGGTCCGTTTGACACGGCAGTTGAAGGGTCGCTGGTTCGTAACGGCTGGACTGCGGCAGGTGCATGGATCGGCATGCAGGCATGTAACTGGGCCGAGGCGGGAATCGGTGGGGGCGTGCACACCATTCACGATGTGTTCGCCACCAGTTTTCGGACGCGGGTTCGTCTCGAGGCGCTCACCGTGGGGCTTGGTGAAGCGTGGTCGGTTGCAAGCGGCTATCACAAGATGTTTGCCTGCTGTAACTATGCGCATGCAGCTGTCGAGGCCTGCCTGCAGCTGCGCGAGCAGCTCAACGGCCGAAGCGTCGACGATATTCGCGAGATTGTGGTGGAGGCTGGTCCCTCGGGCCTGGCCCTTAGCGCGGTCGAGCCGGAAACCGTGCTGTCAGCGAAGTTCTCGATGCCCCACGCGGTGGCGGCAACGACCCGTCTTGGAACAGGCGGTGCATCAGCCTTTACCTTTGATACGCTGTCCGATCCGGGGATCTCAAGCCTTCGTCAGCGCGTCCGGCTGGCACCCTGCGCAGAGGCGGGCCCCCCGCCGCGTGACCGACCGGCGCGGGTAAGCTGGGTATTCAACGATGGCGCCTCCATGACTGCGTTTGTGCAAAACCCGCGCGGTGGTGCCGACCAGCCGTTTGACGAGCCGACGCTGATCGCGAAGCTTGCCGACAACGCAGCCGCTGATTGCCCGAACGCTGCGACCGAACTCGCAGCGATCATCGAGGGTGACGGTCAGGCGCTTGGCCGCAAGTGGCGTGAAACCGCAGCCCGTATCGTCGCGCAGTCATGACGCTCGCGAATGAACTGGTGCGCAGTTTGCGCGCCACGGCGTCGCAGCCCCTGCCGTCTGCGGTGGCGACGGTTGCCGCGCTTCACTTCACCGACGCGCTGGGGGTCGGGCTGGCCGCGTCCGCGTCCTTGTCCGGGGCCGCCTGGAAGAGGGCTGGAGCGTCACTCGCGCGAGGCGGGTCGGCTACGGTTCTGGGGCAGCGAGGTGGGGGTGCAGCGGCTGATGCGGCCATGGTCAACGGTGGCCTGATCCACAGTCTTGAATTTGACGATACGCACACCGGTTCGATCATGCACGGCAGCGCCGTCGTGGCCGCGGCTGCGCTTGCGGCAGCGGAATCTGCAAACGCAAGTGGTTCAGCGATGCTCGCTGCCTACACCCGGGGCTATGAAGCGCTGGTACTGCTCGGGTTGGCAGCGCCTGGACGATTTCATGCAACCGGCTTTCAGGCGACATCTGTGGCGGGCACGATGGCGGCCGTGCTGGTGGCCGCCGAGCTTGATGGGCTTGATGACGCGCAGACCGTGCACGCGCTCGGTATTGCACTCAGCCAGTCGGCAGGCGTCATGGAGTTTCTCAGCAACGGTTCGTCGGTGAAGTCACTCAACCCAGCGTGGGCGGCGCACGGGGGGCTGATCGCAGCAGCGCTCGCGCGGGCTGGTATGACCGGGCCAGCCACCTCGCTCGACGGTCGCTGGGGCCTGTTTGCGCAGTTCAGCGATCAGGCGGACGCCGCGGATCGCCTTTTGCGTCTGTTACCTGAGGTGGGCGCACGCTGGCATATGGCCGATGCAGCGTTCAAATTTTTTCCATGCTGCCATTATCTTCACTCGTTCGTCGAGGCGGCAGGACAGCTCGCCGATTCAGGCCTTGAATCGGAAAATATTGCCGGCATTTTGTGCGAGGTTCCGGTTGGGGCGGCACCGATCATTTGTGAGCCTTGGGAGCAGGTTCTCAATCCGTTGACGGGCCACGCGGCGCGCTGGAGTCTTCCCATCACCGTGGCGACGCGGATTGTCGAGGGAGCCGTCAATCTGGCGACATTCGAGCAGCCTGCTTCGCCTGCTGTTCGGGCGCTTGCGCAACGAGTGCGTTGGGTTCCTCTGGAGGGGGCGCGCTTTCCAGAGCGCTTTGAAGCGGTCATACGCTGCAAGCTGACCGACGGCAGCGAGCGCACGGCCCGCGTGGACGATGTCGACGGCAACCCTTCGCGTCCCGCTTCGGCAGCGCGTATCCTTGCCAAGTTTCGCGACAATGCTTCGCGCGTGCTCGATGCGCGTGCGGTGCTGGAACTGGAGCACCGTCTACCTGGCCTGGTGGACGATCACGAACCCGTGTCGGTCCTGGGCGCGCAGCTGAGATCGCTGAGCGGGGACTAAGCGGTCATTACGCAGACCAGGCGATCGCGACCCGAGCAAGCGCGGGCAGCCACCTTCGGGGCCTACCGGTCATGTGTGCGATGTCAGGAAGTCATTGACTGCACGTAGGCCCATCGCTAGATAGCCGAGTGCTCGCATTCACCTGAGAGGCTTGCTGTGAAACGTCAAATGATGCTTGCCTTGGCTGCATTGGCCTGCTTGGGCTCATGGGGCTTGGCCGCGGCGCAAAGCGCCAACTGGCCCGCGAAACCCATCGCCCTGATCGTGCCGTTCCCGCCCGGAGGGGTCACCGACCTGGTCGCGCGTGAACTGGCCCGGCACCTCACCGAGGGCTTGGGCCAGTCTGTTGTGGTGGAGAACCGCGCAGGCGCAGGGGGAAACATTGGCACGGCCGCGCTCGCCAAGGCGAACCCTGACGGTTACACCCTTGGCGTGATGACGGTCAGCGCCATATCGATTGCGCCGCACATTCAGAAGTCGCTCAGTTTCAACCCGAGCCGCGACTTCACTCCCATCACCAACATCGTCAACACGCCCGGGGCCATTCTGGCGGGTGTCAAGACCCCCTATTACACCTTGCCCGAGATGATCGCGGCGGCCAAGGCCCAGCCCAACAAAATCTCTTATGCAAGCGTAGGGCAGGGGTCGCTGCCGCATCTGATCGCCGAGAAGCTGGCTGCTGAATCCGGCATCAAGATGACGCATGTGCCCTACAAAGGGGCTGCGCCCGCCATGCAAGACCTGCTGGCCAATGTTGTCGATCTATCTTTCGAGAGTGCGCTCACCAACACGGTTGCCAATTTCCAGGCCGGCAAGCTCAAGGTTCTGGCCACCACCGGCTCGGTGCGTGTGCCCATCTTGGCCAACATCCCTACCGTTGCCGAATCGGGCTATCCGGGCTTTGTGGCGCAAGGCTGGTTCGGTTTCCTGGGGCCCGCGGGATTGCCCGCACCCATCGTGAAACGGCTCAATGAACTTGCCACGCAAATGCTACGGGACAAGGCCATCATCGAGCGCTTTGAGAAGCTGGGCATTCAGCCCGACCCCTCCAGTCCTGAGCAGTTCGCCCGTTTCCTTCAGGAGCAGGATCGCATCTGGGCGGCCATCGCAAAGGGCTTGAATCTGCAGTTGGATTGAAGCGTCCCGGGCCGAAGCGCCACGTCACTTTGTGACGTATTGGTGGCGTTGGCTATACGCAGACACGATCTTCAGGGCAACATGATGCGATCAGTAGTCGCTGTTTTTCTTCTGGCCAGTGCGCTACTGCCTGGCGCGCTGGTCTATGCGCAGTATCCGACGCGACCGGTCAAGATGGTGGTGCCCGCGACTGCTGGTGATGGCTCCGATCTGCTGGCTCGCACGCTGGCCAAGGCGATGAGTGAGTCGACAGGCCAGCCGTTTGTCATTGAGAACAGGCCGGGGGCGGGCGGCAGTATCGGGGCCGCTGTGGTGGCCAAGTCCGCGCCAGATGGCTACACCTTGTTCCTGGGTAACGGCAGTTCGCATGGCGTGACACCGGGCCTCTACCCGCGCCTGCCCTACGACACCATCAACGACTTCGCACCGATCGCGCTCATCGCCACCGCAGCCAACGTTCTGGTGGTGGGCAGCAATGTGCCTGTGGCGAGCTATGCTGACTTCGCCCGACTCGCGCGCGAGCAACCAGGCCGAGTGAGCATCGCTTCAGCGGGCAATGGCAGCCTGTCTCACCTGTCGGTGGAGTTGCTGCGGCTCATGGCTGGGCTCGATCTGCTTCATGTGCCCTATAAGGGCGCAGCGCCAGGCGTTGCCGATCTCACCGGCGGGCAGGTACAGGCAATGATCATCAACATCCCGTCTGTCATGCCCCTGGTCAAGGCGGGCAAGCTCAAGGCGCTTGCAGCCACCAGCGCCAAGCGGCCAGCCAGCCTGCCCGAGGTCCCGACGCTGGCGGAGTCCGGTGTGCCGGGCTATGAAACCCTGGCCTAGTTTGGCCTGCTCGCGCCCGCCAAAACCACGAACGACATCATTACCGCCCTGCATGGTGAAGTGCAGAAGGCGCTGGCACGCTCCGAAGTGCGGGAGACACTGGCCAGGCTTGGTTCGGAGGCTTCCGATCTGGGGCCGGTGGGGTTCCAGGGCTTCATCAGCAGCGAGATCGCCAAGTACGGCAAGATCATCAAGGACGCAGGCATCAAGGCTGATTAATGGTTCGAGCCATTGAAAGGCGGTTGCTAACCGGAACTGGTCTAGATACTCAGACCCCCGAGCGACTTCCCGCCATCGACGAACAGCGTCTGACCGGTGATGAAACGCGTCTGGGGTGAAGCCAGAAAGGCAATCGCATCGGCAATCATGTCGGGGCTGGCCGCCTTGCCACTGGGTTCGAGCTGCTCCCAGGCGGCAAACATTTCGGGCGGAGCTGAGCGTGTCATCGGCGTATCGGTAAAGCCGGGCGCCACCGAATTGACCGCAATCTGTCGCGGCCGCAACTCCATGGCCATAGCCCGGGTCAATCCAATGACGGCCGCCTTGGAGGCGACATAGTGCGCGAAGCGGGTGCCTCCGAGCGCGCCGCGCGAAGAAATCGTGACGATGCGCCCGCCCACCCCCATGCGCCGGGCGGCCTCCTGTGCAGGAATGAAGGTGCCGATCACATTGACCTCGAGCATCTGCCGAAAGGCGGCCTCCCCCAACTCCAGAAGCGGTGCATCGTTGTAAATGCCGGCGGCGCAAACCATAGCGTCGATACGCGGTTGTTCGTCCAGAGCGTTCACTACCGATGTGCGATCACAGACATCACACACCGCCGTCACGATGTCCAGACCGCTCGAGCGCAACGCATCGACTGCTGCTTCTAAACGGTCGGCCTGCCGATCCATGGCCACGACCCGAAAACCGTCGCGCGCCAGACGGGCGGCGGCGGCCAGGCCTATACCCTGGGCGGCACCGGTGACGAAGGCGAGCCTGTCGGCCCCGCTATTTGTATCCAAAGGCATGGGGAAGGGCCAGAATGATCTGTGGGTAAACAGTCAATAAGAGCAGCAGAGCGCCCAGGGTAACGACGAATGGCCAGATCTCGCGAATGATTTCCATGAGCGGTACGCGAGTCAGTGAGGACATGACAAATAGCAGAAGCCCATAGGGGGGTGTGATCAGACCAATCATGAAATTGAGCGTGACCACGATACCGAAGTAGGTGACATCAATGCCCAGCGCCCGCACGCTGGGCATTAGCAGCGGCACGAAAACCAGCATCATCACCGAGCCATCGAGAAAGCAGCCAAGAATCACAAAGAAGACATTGACCGCCAGCATGAACTGCAGCTGCGTCAAGTCCAAGGCGGATATCAGCGCTACAAGACTGGCCGCCAGCTTTTCGTTGGTGATGGCGTAGTTGAGGATAAAAGCGCTGGCAATCAGCAGCATGGTGGTGGCCGTCTGCCCGCTCGATTCGCGCAGGATCTCGCGCAAAGTGTGCAGCTTGATCTTGCGATAGAGCAACGTGCCAAGAATCAGCGCCCACAGAGCCGCCACGGCGGCCGATTCTGTTGGTGAAAACACGCCCGACCAGATGCCACCCAGAAGAACGACAGGCAGCGTGAGTGACGGAACCGCGCGCCCCACGACGCGCGGAAGTTCAGTGACCGGCACGTGCTCGGCGGCGGCGATGCCACGGCGCTTCGCAATGAACCAGATGGCAAGCATCAGGGCGAACCCCATCAGAACGCCGGGCACCAGGCCCGCGAGGAACAGTGCGCCGATCGACGCTCCGGAAATGAGGGCATAGATCACCAACGGAATTGATGGCGGGATGATGGGAGCAATGGTGGCGGACGCAGCGGTGATCGCGCAGGCAAGGCCGGCGGGGTACTTCCCCACTTCGCGCATCATTCTCGTGGCGACCAGGCCTGGACCCGCCGCATCGGTGACGGCGCTGCCGCTCATGCTCGAGAAGAGCATGCTGACCAGCACCGTGACATGACCCATCCCCCCCCTGAAGCGCCCAACCAGTGCGCTAGCGGCTGCCCATAGGCGCTCGCTGATCGAGGCGGCATTCATCACGTTGGCTGCGAGGATAAACATGGGGATGGCCACCAGGACATACATAGTCGTCATCTGGCCCATGACTTGTCCGACCAATAGGCCGATGTCCTGTCGGCTCGCGAACAGATAAGAGCACCCCCCGGCAAACATCACCAGGGCAAGCGGAAGCCGCATCACCGCGCCAAAGATGATGACCGCGAGGAGCACCAACAACGGTGTGTTCAAGATGACGGGCCAGTCGAGCTGCCGCCCCAGGCTTCAAGTTCGGAGCGCCACTGTGCGCTCAGCAGCCTTCGGATGCTTGCGAGCATGCGAAATACGATGACACACAGGAACGCAGGAAATACGGCGTAAACAAAATCCAGACGCAACTGGAGCATGTCGGTTCTTTCACGCCACAGAAAGAGCGTGTAGTCGATCAGGCCGGGGAGCGCAACAAGCATGAGGCTAACGAAGAGCGTCAGCACGATGAGCAGCATGAAGCGCTGAGTCTTGGCGGAAACGTTGATGAAAATGACATCGAAGGAAATGTGCTCTGACCATCGCAACCCAAATGCTGCGGTCCAGAGCACACACCAGACGGTGAGCAGGGTGACAACCTCATCAACCCAGCTCACCGGTCTGTTGAGCAGGTAGCGCATGGCTACCCCGTAGACAAAGAGCACAAATACGATTGCAAGGCTTGCTACGGAAACAGCCGCGGTGAAGCGGCTGAACCGAGTGGCCAGGCCCCTGGGTGACATCGTGATGCGCTCGTGGAGGCTCAGCGAACCGCCTGGATACGCGCGACCAGACCGGGCTTCCACTTGGCCGCCATGCCCGCTGTATCGTATTCCTTCATGACCAGCTCCCGGAAGGCGGTGGCATCGGGCTCAGACACGCGGATGTTGGCGGCTTTGAAGGTTTCGATGGCGGAGCGCTCGTCAGCCAGGGTTTTGGCGATTTGCGTATCGGCCGCTTCTTTCGAAGCCGCCCTCAATTCAGCCTGCTGAGCGGGCGAAAGCTTGTCGAACGCGGGCTTGGCTATAGCCAGGAAAACAGGTTGAACCAGATGCTTGGTGAGAACGACCTGTTTGGTGACCTCGTGAAACTTCCAGTCGCGGGTCATATTGGTGGGATTGTCCTGAGCATCAATCTGCCCGGTTTTGAGGGCCAGGTAGACCTCGGTGATGGGCATGGATACAGGGGTTGAGCCCAGCGCCTTTGCCAGCACCTGGAAAGAGGCGCCGGGCGGCATACGCATTTTGGTACCGTTGAGGTCAGACGGTTTCTCGATTCGCTTATCGTTGTTGAGATTTACGGTTCGGGTGCCGAGGTAAGCCGTATCCAGGATGACGAGGCCCATCTTGCTTGAGACGGCCTCGTAGTATTCCTTGCCGATGTCGCTTCTAAAGGTTTTGATCAGGTGATCAGCGTCGCGGAACAGATAGGCCGCGCTGAAGGCGCCGTATTCGGGTAACTGGGCATCGATCTCGAACGTCACAGGGCTTGCCATCTCGAGATTGCCCCGCTGCATGGCGGGTAGCTCCGTTCCCTGCCGAAACAGCGAGCTCGCGGTGTGGACAGAGACTTTGACTGCCCCCGGAAATTTCGCTTCCATCCGCTGCTTGATCGTTCGGAACGCGTCTGAAAGCGGTGAACTATCAGGCGCTGCCGTAGAGATGCGAATCTCTGTTTGGGCGGGCGCTATGGGCGGGGCAACGAGTGCTGCCACGGCAACGGCTGTGGCGATGATGGATCGTCTCATTTCAATCTCCTCAAAGTTATTGCGTTCTTCACCAGTGACTGGCTATACGGCCGACTCTCAAAGGCGGCTAGCGCGCGGGCTGTATGCTGACCGAAAGCTTTCCGATGCCCTCTATCTCGGCATCGACCTGATCGCCGACTTTGAGAAAAGTCTGCTTCGGTACACCGACGCCTGCTGGGGTTCCGGTAAGAAGGAGATCGCCTGGGTCAAGCGTCATGATCCGGGAGGCGATTGCGATTTGTTCGGCGATGCTGAAGATCATTTGGCTCGACCGGCCGTCCTGCTTGAGCTCGCCGTTTACCCAGAGTTTGAGACCGATGTTCTGCGGGTCGCTGATAGCGCTGGCTGGTACTAATCTGGGACCAATGGGGCAGCAGGTGTCGTTGGCTTTCCCGGCCACCCAGTCGAGCTTGTAGAAAGTGTCGGGTGCGCGATTGTGATCTCGGGCGGAAAAATCGATGGCTACCGTGTAGGCGGCCACGTAGCTCAGAGCGTCTGTCACCGACACATTGCGGGCAGGCTTTCCGATGACCGCAGCAAGTTCGATTTCCCAATCAAAGGCCTGGGTGCCTATAGGCATGTGAACCGTTGCCCCCGGGCCCACCACAGCATTACGCGGGGGCTTCATGAAAAAGAAGAGCCGCTGGTCTTCTTTTTTCGCTCCGGGCATACCCATTTCAGCGAGATGATCGTAGTAATTGGCTCCGGCACACAGGACCTTGCCGGGATACCGCAGTGGCGCGAGAACGCGTACCTCAGAGGCCGCCAGACCCGCGGCCGGGGGGAGGGCGCGAGCGGCTTTTTCAAGCGCCACAGAGAACTGCGGCCAATCGTCAAAGAGTGCAGCCACGGAATCTGGCAGCGCCGGCTCGTGCTTGAGAGTGTTGAGCGGGGTGTAGCGCCCTTGGATTTCCAGACAGGCCAGAGGGCGGCCCTGATGTTCGATGGTGGCCAGCGAGTAGGTCATGGTGATTGGTGTAGTGGGGTGGCTCATTGTGTTTCTACATAATTTTGATGTCAACATAATTTAAACATCGAAATATAAATTTTAATTGCCCGTATAATCGGGAAAAGTTTAATCTTCAAGGGCGCCCGTCCCTTCAATGGCTGATTGTCATGAACACTGCCGAGCTCGAAGCTGAACCCAAGACTCTGGCTGGCCAGGCGCACAGCCTTTTACGTCAAGATATCCTGAGCGGCGGGCTGCTCCCCGGTGAGCGCCTCCGGACCAAAGACCTCCAGGTGCGCTACGGTCTGGGGCTGAGCCCGCTGCGCGAGTCGCTTCAGCGTCTTTCCGCCGAGGGGCTGGTGGTGATGGACGAACAGCGCGGGTTTTCAGTCGCTCCCGTATCTTTGGCCGAGCTCGAGGACCTCACCCTCGCGCGCACCAAGCTTGAGTCGGTCATGCTGCCGCTTGCCATTGAAAAGGGCGATGCAGACTGGGAAGCCCAAATTGTGGCGGCCTTCCATCGCTTGAGTCGTACCCCACTGCCCAAGGCCGCAGACCCCGGGGACGGAGCGCGGCTATGGGAGCAACGGCACCGCGCTTTTCACGGGGCGCTGGTTGCGGGGTGCGGTTCACCCTGGCTTATGCGTCTCTACGAGCAGATGGTCGACCAGACCGAGAGATATCGCATGATCCGCCTCCAGCACCTGAGTAAACGTAAGCCTATGGCCCGCAATATCCACGCTGAGCATCAGGCACTGATGGAGGCTGTGATCGGGCGGCGCGCGAAAGAAGCGGTAGCGCTGACGCACCAGCACCTGCAGGCCACCTTCGAAGCTACCGCCAGGTGGTTGCCGGCGCAGCCCAAGGCAGCAGGCTAGGAGCCAGGATTGAGTACGCTCATCACAGGTGCCGGGCTCATCGGTTGTCAAACCGCAGCGCTGCTAGTGGGTCGCGGAGAGCGTGTGGTGCTTCTCGATCGCGAACCCTGCCTTGAGTACATTGCTTCGGTTGTCGAGCCTGAACACGTAACCGTGGTAACTGCCGACATCCGCGATCGCGATGCTCTGATCGAATCGATGAAACAACACCGAGTCACGCGCGTGTTGCATACCGCTGCAGCGTTGAGCATGTCCATCCGACGCGAGCCAACCCTGGCCTCTGACGTCAATCTGCTCGGAACTGTCAACGTCCTGGAAGCGGGGCGTCTGCTTGGCCTGCAGCGCGTGGTGTGTGCGTCCTCAACCACGGTCTACTATCCGATTTTTCATCGTCCGCACGCGCAACCCATTAGCGAAGATTTTTCGTTCCATTCCGTGAGCGAACGGCCGGGCAGCCTGTATGCCGCAAGCAAGCTCGCCGGCGAGTTTTTTGCGCAGCACTACGCTCAGACTTTCGGCCTGAGCATCGCAGTGCTGCGCTATAGCGCGGTACTGGGCCTGTGGGCCGGGCCCAACCACTCAGTGCCCGGCCGCCTCATGGCCGAATTGCTCGGTCAGGGCGCTGGTGATGGACCGGTGCATATCAGCGACCCGCTGCTGATGTGGAGCGGCGGTGAAGACTTCATTGACGCCCGCGAGGTAGCGCGGGCCAACGTAGCCGCCCTGGACGCGCCTGTCCTGCCCTCCTGCGTGTACACCATCGCCAGTGGGCACATGGCCCGCTTTGCCGACTTCGTGGATGCCGCGCGCCAATTGCAGCCGGGACGCGCCATCAGCCACACCAACCTGCCGGCCACAGGCTTTGCCGGCTTCGCTCATCCGAGAGATCTGCCCTTCAATGTGAGTCGCGCCAAACTTGAGTTAGGCTTTGAGGCGCGGCACGATCTGATCGAGTCGCTGCGGGTGGCGCAGAGATGGGTTAAAGCCTGAGGGCAGCCGCGCCCGGGGATCACACCGGCATGCGGTTGGTGGAGGCGTTTTTCCGATGAGGGCTACGTAATCGCTCGCCGGCGCCGCCAGCCCAGCCAAGCCGATACGCCCCACACCACAAGCACCAGTAGCGCCAGGCCCGCGGCAATCGGTCGCTCGACAAAGGCGATCAGATTGCCATCGGCCTTGATCATTGACCGAATGAAATGTTCCTCCAGCATGGTGCCGAGCAGCATGCCGAGGATGGCCGGTGCAATGGGAAAGCCGTGGGTTTCGAGAAACCATCCCAGGAGGCCCGCCGCCACCAGAATCCAGAGGTCAAATGGCGAATTGTTGATGGCAAAAGCACCCACTACGCAGAAGAGCAAGATGACTGGCATCAGCAGATTTCGCGGCGTGCGAAGAAGCCTGGCCGCCACCTTGATGCACAGCCATCCCAGGGGAAGCATCAGGAGGTTGGCGATGATGAAAAGCAGGAACACCGCATAGATGCTGGACGGATTATTGATGAAGATGGTCGGCCCAGGATTCAGGTTTTTCATATAGAGAACACCGATCACAATCGCCGTGATCGAGTCTCCAGGTATGCCAAACACCAGTGCCGGGATCCAGGCCCCCGCAAGCGCACTGTTATTGGCCGCACCCGCCTCCACCAGCCCCTCGGGATGCCCGGTACCAAATTTTTCGGGCTCTCTGGAAAAGCGCCGACTTATGGTGTATGACATCCATGCTGCAATGTCCGCCCCTGCGCCGGGCAGGGCCCCGATCACTGTGCCGAGGGAACTGCCTCGCAGCGTTTGCACAGGGTAACGACGCATCATCGCGCCCATTCCACGGAACACCGAGCCCACCTGCCGGCTGACGGGTGCAAGTGGATTCGCGTCAAGGCTGAATCGCAGCACCTCGCTCACAGCAAAGAGCCCGATCATCGCGGGAATCAGACTTACGCCGCTCAGCAGGTCAGGCAAATCGAACGTGAACCTCGGATGGGCAGCTGGATTCTCAAGACCCACACATCCGAGAAGCAGACCCAGAAACAGCGTGATCATGCCCTTCAGCGGTGCATCGCCGCTCACGAACACCGCGCAGGTGAGGCCGAGCAGTACCAGCCAGAAGTACTCAAACGAGCTGAATTGAAGCGCTGCCGCCGCAAGGGCCGGAGCAGCGAGGATAAGCACCAGTGTTCCGAACAGCCCGCCAATCACCGAGAACACCAGGGACACGCCAAGCGCGGTTTCAGCATGGCCCTTGACGGTCATGCGATAGGTTTCATCGACGTAGGCCGCCGATGCGGGTGTTCCGGGAATGCGAACCAGGCAACCCGGGATATCGCCTGCAAAGATGGCCATCGCCGTCGCGGTCACCATGGCGGCGATCGCGGGAATGGGCGGCAGAAAAAACGTGATCGGGACCAAGAGGGCGGTGGCCATCGTAGCCGTCAAACCCGGTACCGCGCCCACGAACAGGCCGAACAGCGAGGCAAGCACCATCACGACCAGCGTCTGGACGCTGAACACCATCTGGAAGGCTGCGGCGAGGGCTTCCATGTCAGCGAACCGGGTCGGTGAACACGGTCACCATGTCCATCCGGACAGCAAACCCCAGGGAAGGGGCACCCTGAGGAGCTTGTAGAAGGCGGCGTGCACCAGCAGGGTCGAAACCGCTGCGACGGGTACGATCAGCGCCGGCCTCACCCGATAGGCTGCAAACTGCGAGCAGAGCATGAGGAAAGCGGTAATGATGAAGCCGAGCCTGTCGACCAGAGCGACGTAGCCAACCAGAGCGCCCACAGTCGCAATAAAGGGGAGCCAGCGGGGCGCCTCAGCGCGGACATCTCCCTCACCCCCCGCCGCCTGCCCCTCGCTGGTCTGCACGCCAGGCCGCCATGCGGATACCATCAGGAGTACCGACGCCAATGCCAGGCCAGCAGCGATCAGGCCTGGAAAAAGCGCTGGACCATAGGGCTGCCCTGGGGCAGGCGGGAAGTCGCGGATATGCCACAGCACCGCAACCGCCAGCGCCAGGAACGCCGCACCGATTGGCGCGTCGCCTAGTCGCACCGCGCAAGCCTACTTCGCAAGTCCGACCGCTTTCATGACCTCGCCCTTGGCGGCATCATCGCGCGCCATGAACGCCGCAAAATCGGCGGGGCCCGCCCACATCTCCCCGAATCCGCGCGAAGCGAGAAAATCCTTGTAGGCTTTGGAGTCATAAATCTGCTTGACCGCCGAGGACAGACGGTCAACCACATCCTTGGGTATGCCCTTTGGACCAGCCACCCCGCGCCACGCGCCGTTGGTCCAGTTGCTGCCCACCGACTTAAGAAGCGGAACCTGTGGAAAGAGCCCATCGGGCTTGTCCGACATCAGCACAATGGGACGAACCTTGCCAGCCTCGATCAGCGAACGCCCTTCGGGCAACGATGCCGACACCAGATCCACGCCGCCGGCAGCAAGGTCCTGCAAGCCTGGAGCGGCACCCTGACTCGGGACCCAGCCGATTGCATTTCCGGACAGCTTGGCATCGACCAGCCAGCCGGCCAGTCCGAGATGCCAGATGCCCCCCTGCCCAGTACCACTTCCCTTGAGCTTGCCCGGGTTGGCACGAGCAGCGTCTAGAAGCCCCTTGGCGTCCTTGATAGGTGAGTCCGCCCTCACCATCACAGCATTGGGATCGAAGTTGACCAGCGCGATGGCGGTGAACTCGTTGTGACTAAGCTTGGTGAGACCCGCGTGACGCATCATGCCGATCTCCACCGTGATCAGCCCAAGCGTATAGCCATCGGCTGGCGCCGATGCGATCGCCTGATGCCCGACGACTCCACTGCCACCGGTTCGGTTGACCACATTGACCGGCTGCTTGAGCGCCTTCTCTAACTCGGCCGCGATAAAGCGTGCCACGGCATCGGTGCCGCCGCCGGCGCCCCAGGGTACGATCATGGTGACCGGCCGGTCAGGATAAGCGGCGATCGCAGGCGAAGAAAAGAGCGTTGTTACAGCCAGCGCTGAACCCAGCAGCGCGCCGATCAGGCGTCGTTTCATGAATGTCTCCGATGTTGTTGGAATCGATCTGTTCGCGGGCGCTTGAGCGCCCTCTCGCTACCCGCGACGATCCATTGTAAGGCGGCCCCGGAAACGATGAAAGCCTGACGTCAGCAACGCCAGCTGCCACTTTTTCGTGCCAAAAATCCGGTCGCCGGCATCCCCCAGACCGGGAACGATGTAGCCCTTCAGGCCCGCGTCGGCGGTTTGAACCTGTACCCTGGCGTGGGCGCCAGCAGCACAAAAAACGCGATTCGAAAGATAGGTAATTCTCAAGGGGTTTTGATACCTAAGAAGTGTTGGAGCCGGCTTCTCAGCCTGGCTGGGTTCGATTTGCTATCGTTTTGTGATAGCGTCGCCGATGAATGCCAAACACTGCAGGACGCTTGTTGCGATCTTCTCTCGCCCAACGTCGGCGTCTATTGTGTTTGCAGACATCGAGGCGTGTCAAGGCGCTCGGCGGTTCGGTTGTAGAACGCGAAGGTTCTCGTGTCAGGATCGAACTCAGTGGTGAGCTGTGGCGTTGTCGTCGACCACATCCTGGCAAGGAAGCCAAGCGGTATCAGGTGGAGGAAGCCCGGGAATTATTGGAACGTGCAGGAGTACGGCAATGAACACCATGACTTTCAAGGGTTATACCGCGCGGGTCGAGTACGACGAGCGTGACAATATTTTTGCTGGGCGCATTCTCGGCATTCGTAACATCATCAGCTTTCATGGCGAAACGGTCTCTGAATTGCGCGCAGAGTTCGAACTCGCGATCAAGGGCTATCTTGCTGACTGTAAGGAGCTGGGCGTACATCCCGAAAGGCCCGCTTCCGGCAAGCTCTTGCTACGTGTAACGCCAGAGATCCATGGCCGCGCGCTTGTTGCCGCGCAGGCGGCAGGCAAAAGTCTGAACCAGTGGGCCACAGAGGTTTTGGAGCAGGCTGCTCAGCCTGGCTGACCGTCGCAGTCGGTTTGATCCCCAGCGCTGCGGCCAGGAGCCCCGGATCGGTCACGATCAACCGGATTCGCCGGTCACGACCGCCCGGAATGACCGGTCACGCTCAACCGGATTGCCCGGTCACGATGCGCCGGAATACGCAGTCTCGATAAGCGTTTGCTTTTACAGAAGTTTTTGGTGGGCGGCATAGGGTTCGAACCTGTGACCCCTGCCGTGTGAAGAGCATTCCAAGGCCCGCATTGGGTTTCATTCAGCGTTTAACGTAACGCGATATATAATTCGAGCATTGATCAAGTCTTTCAGATGCAAATCCACCGCAGCGATCTTCTCGGGCAGAAGTGTCGCTCGCTGGGTCAACATTCGGGTCGTTGCTGAGCGCAAGTTGCAGATGCTAAACCGTGCAAACCGGC
>Ga0169931_10001343_pt1 | contig 40616 bp, 41 predicted proteins | sample Kivu_15m_20L_FD_129675 | JGI IMG/M metagenome (GOLD analysis project Ga0169931, IMG submission 129675) | Freshwater microbial communities from Lake Kivu, Western Province, Rwanda to study Microbial Dark Matter (Phase II) - Kivu_15m_20L... | ecosystem: Environmental > Aquatic > Freshwater > Lake... | reverse complement strand
CTTGCACGCTGACCGGGGCAGTTCAATGCGCTCCAAAACCGTAGCTTTCCTGCTATCGGACCTGGGGGTCACCAAGAGTCACTCTCGACCCCATGTCTCTAACGACAATCCCTTCTCTGAGGCCCAGGCACTGGGCTTGAGGTCGCGGCAGAACTCAGCTATCAACGTGGCATCAGGACGGTCAGATTTAGTGCGCTTGAGTTGACTTTTGGCGTAGCCGTGAATTCGCACCGGATTGACGATGCTGACCCGGTGGCCCTGCTGATGCAGCGCGGTAGCCACCCCATGACCATAGATACTGGTCGCCTCCAGGCACACGTGGGCGGTTGTCACGCCCCGCTCCACCAGCCACGCCTGCAACGCGGCATACCCGGCTTCGGTGTTATCAAACTCTGATACAGCGGCTTAGCCCGCTCGGGAAACAGAATCGCCACAGGCAAGGTGGCTTTGCTCACATCAATGCCAACGGGAATCAGGGATTGCGTCATGGGTCATTCCTCCGGGGGATGAGGGGCATTAGGGGCCGATTGCGCTCAGCGCTATCCTTGTTATCCAGCTTGGGAAGTCTCAAGGACCCCCTGGTATACTGTCCAGTCTGCTGGCGGCAATCTCGAAGTGGGAAAAGAGGGAGGCTCTGGTTCTACCAAACAATCTCCGAAGGGCTTTAGGGTGCATCCAGAGTCACTCCCAAGACTTATAGCGGTTCTCACTCGGATGAGGTACAGGTCAATTGCCCAAGTCTATGAGTTCCAAGGCTTCTCTCAGTCGAGGTGTACCTCATGCGTTCAGGAACCGCTATATTGTCGGCCTAACCTTACATACAAGGGTGCATAACGCTAAGGCGAGGCTCCGCCAACGCGCAGCAATGCACCACTGGGAAAGTCGGCAATTGGTACCTTATTTTATTGCGTGTCCCTAAGTGCGATCGTATTCAGCTGTGTCTACAGCGTTATTTTCATGCTTCTGCCCGGTGGCTGGAAGGATGTTCGGGATGCCTACCTCGCTCTCCAAATGCTAGCCTCAAAGCGTGCTGATCTAAGCTGAGGAGCAGGTGGTCTCAATGAATCAACATCCCGATCATGGCAGAGCAAGGCTTCCAGAGTCTCAGAGCCACGTTTAATTAGGTTCCTCCACTTAAACCCTATGGTTGAACTCAACCCCAACGCTTCACCGGATTTTCTGTTTCAATTCTCCATTGTGGTGCCCACCTACAATCGGCCCCAGTATTTAGCGCGCTGTCTAAACGCGCTGGCTCAAATGACCTATCCTCGCGATCGCTTCGAGGTGATTGTGGTTGACGACGGCAGCGCCCAATCCATGGCACCTACGATCGCTCCGTTTCGGGCCAGCCTCAATCTGACCTTGATCGAGCAGGCCAATGGTGGCCCCGCCAAGGCACGGAACGCCGGGGCGGCCCAGGCCCAGGCCCAGTACCTGGTCTTTACCGACGACGACTGCCAGCCTACGCCCACCTGGCTACAAGCCCTGGAGGCCAAACTCCAGGCTTGCCCCCAGGCTCTGGTGGGTGGCCACACCCTAAACGCCCTACCCGACAACCTGTTTTCAACCGCCAGCCAGATCCTGATCGACTATCTCTACGACTACTACAACGCCCGTCACCAGCCCAGCTTTTTTGCGTCCAACAACTTTGCCATGGCGGTAGAGCAGTTTCAGGCTATCGGGGGGTTTGACACCTCCTTTCCGCTGGCGGCGGGGGAAGATCGAGAATTCTGCGATCGCTGGCTCCAGCACCAATTCCCCATGGCCTATGCCCCAGAGATGACGGTCCACCACACCCACCAGCTATCCCTCAAACAGTTTTGGCGGCAGCACTTTAACTACGGCCGAGGAGCCTACTGCTTCCACCAGGTCAAAGCCCACCGCGCCCACGGCTCAGTTAAAGTAGAGCCGCTGCGGTTCTACTGGCAACTGCTAACTTACCCACTGTCTCAACAGTCGCAACCCCAGGGCGTGCTGTTGTCGAGCCTATTGCTGCTGTCCCAGGTAGCCAATGTCGGCGGTTTTTTCTGGGAACGCCATCAGCAAAAGTCGGTATCGTCGTCTGCCCCCGTCATTCCCTGAAGATCGTCGATACAACCCCAGGTCAAAGTAGGGTGTTCACCATCACCGCCTCTGACGGTAGTGGTAAACACCCTTAGGAATCACAAAGCTGGGGCATGCCGGTGACCAAAGCATCCCAGGTCTGGATCGCCGATATCATCCAGGATTGGGCTCGAGTTGCCCTAGAGGGCCCCTAGGTTAGCCAACCCCAAAATCACCCCAGCGCCGAGCAGGTGACCGAAGCTGGTGGTAGCCAGCACAGCGGGCAGACCAAACCCCCCAAACAGATTCGGGGAGGGCATCGCTGGCGGTGCACTGGGGTACTTAATGGTGAATTTGCCAAAGGCGATCGCCAAAATGTTGCAAATGATCATGACGGCTGCCACCTTGGGGCTCCAGTCAAGCGTCGTCGGAATTGCAGCCAAAACAGGTAGAAATGCCAATGTACCAGCCTCCATAAAATGCAATGGGTCAGCAAATCGATTGCCTAGGCTTACTTTTCCATGAGCCCAAGAAATTCTGTCGCCAGCCGTTGCAAGACTTTACATTTTTGAGGGCGTCTTTCCCGGCGTACCATGGATTTAACCGGGTTTAATCGGGCACAGTCCGGTTGTCTACCCCTACGAGACTCTGTTTATGGAACGAGGACTCCTGTGGCTACCCCTACTGGGAATGTTTATGGCCTTGGCCTGGGCTGGTCGGCACGAATACCTCAAAGTGCAGGCCTACGAGGCCTGGGCGGTCGATTTTGACCGCAGTAAATACGACATTCGTTCAATGCTGGGGCAGCGGGGCCATGACCTGACCTGGGGACGCCCTACCCGCCAGGGGCCAGTCGATCTCATCACCCTATCGCTGCAAGGGGTAACCGCCTTACAGCTAGAGGTTGATGGCCAGCCTGTGCCCGAGGATCAGCCCAGTCCCACCGGCAAATCCATTAATTTAGTGCTCTCTACCGACCGCGACGAAACCTACCAGATTCCCTTTACCGATAGCGATTTAGCCCGTCGCTGGGAAAAAGCGTTGCACCAATCTCTTCAGACGCTAAAATCGGCTTCAGCCTAAGGGCAGACCAATGACAGCGAGGACAATGGATCCGTTGGGCTCAGGTCTGCGTTAGGTGGCACCATTCCCTCTGGGCTTGCCTAGCTTCCCCTGCCGCCATGACCCGCGTTTCTTCCCTCTCTCGCGATCAATTAACCACCCGTCGGCAAAGTCTGCGCCGCCAGCGGCGGATCTCCATTAGCCAGCTGCTGTGGCGGTTTTGGGCGCTCTCGGGGCTCACCGCCGCGATGTTTTGGGGGGCCACCCGCCCCATTTGGCTGATCCAAAGCCCCCAACAAATTAACGTGACCGGCAACCACCTCCTCAGCGATGAGGCCGTGCAAAGTCTGATGCCGCTCAGCTATCCTCAGCCACTGATGAAGGTAGAGCCAGAGATTGTGGCCCAACAGCTCAGCGATCGCGGCCCCATTGTCACCGCCGCCGTCACTCGACAACTGCTGCCCCCGCGCCTCAACGTGCAGGTGCAAGAGCGGGTACCCGTGGCGGTGGTATTGCCCCTGGGCGCCACCGACAGTGCCCCTGACACCCAGTACCTGCAGGCAGGGTTTATCGATGCCCAGGGGGCCTGGATGCCCCTAGCCAGTTTTGGCCTGGGTAGCGCCTCGCCACAGCTTCCCACACTGCAATTGCGGGGCCTACAACCCCAATACAAGCGTTACTGGCCCCAGATCTACGAAACCATCCGCAACAGCCCGGTCGAAATTACTGAGATCGACTGGCGCGATCCCAACAACCTGGTGCTGCAAACCGCTCTAGGCACGGTCTATTTAGGCCCCTACTCCCAAGAGCTTGAGCAGCAGCTCGCCACCCTCGACAAAATGCGGAATCTACCCGACCAGCTACCGGCCACTGAGGTCAATGCGATTGACCTCAGTAACCCCGATGTCCCATCGGTGGCCGTGGTAGAGCCGCCCCCAACCGACGAGGAGGCATCACCCCCTGGCGATAAACCCAAACCCTAGGAAAGTGATGGTCATGGTACGGCCTCCCCGCAGCCGCCTAGGACGGAATTAGACTGGCCGAACGGGACCCTAGCGCCGCCCCTGGCAGATCCTCATTAATTGAGATTAATTGAGGCCAAATCCTCCTGGGAGAAAGCCTTGACTTTCTTGATTGCAGCCATTGAATCAATGAGTTTAAGACTTTCCCCTATGATTTGTTTTTTTCCGGTGAAGTACTCTATAGTTGTCTAGAATCAGCCGGGGTTTATATTATATTTCTAAGGCTAGGTGTTATCTTCGGTTATCTGGAACGGGTAATTAATGTCTACGGCCTCAAATTCTATGCTCCCCGATGACCCCCAAGGGAATGGTTCTGGCCACAACGGCGCTGATTATGGTTCCTACCAGGCCCACCCTGGTGAGCCTGAAGCTCTCGATTTGCGTCCTAAGGCTGATGCTGTGACCGCCTTTGCAGGCCCTGCCAACCCGTTCAGCCACAGCACATCTAACTCCCATCACCCCCACAACGCCAGAGCTATGCCCGGAGAAATCTACACCAACAACTCGGCTTTGCCCAGCAGCGTCGCCCGTATTAAGGTCATTGGGGTCGGCGGTGGCGGTTGTAACGCTGTTAACCGCATGATCAGTAGCGGCCTGGCAGGCATTGAGTTCTGGTCAGTGAACACCGATGCCCAGGCTCTCGACAACACCACCATCACCAATAGCCTGCACATTGGTAAGAAGCTGACTCGGGGGTTAGGCGCTGGGGGCAACCCGGCCATTGGCCAAAAGGCCGCCGAAGAATCGCGGGAAGAAATTGCGGCGGCGCTCGAAGAGTCTGATCTGGTGTTTATCACCTCTGGTATGGGCGGCGGTACCGGCACTGGTGCCGCCCCCATCGTCGCCGAGGTGGCCAAGGAAGTCGGAGCGCTAACGGTCGGCGTTGTGACTCGCCCCTTTACCTTTGAGGGGCGCCGTCGCATGAACCAGGCTGACAAGGGCATTGCGGATCTCCAGGGCCGAGTCGATACGTTAATTATCATTCCCAACGACAAGCTGCTGTCGGTGATCTCTGAGCAGACCCCGGTTCAGGAGGCCTTCCGCACCGCCGACGACATTCTTCGTCAGGGGGTACAGGGCATCTCTGACATTATTACCATTCCGGGCCTTGTCAACGTCGACTTTGCCGACGTCCGGGCGATCATGGCCGATGCGGGCACAGCGCTCATGGGTATTGGCGTGGGCTCGGGCAAGTCACGGGCGCGGGAGGCGGCGATCGCCGCGATCTCATCCCCCTTGCTCGAGTCTTCGATCGACGGAGCTTCGGGAGCCGTGTTCAACATTACCGGTGGGTCAGACCTAACCCTGCACGAAGTCAACGCCGCCGCCGAGATCATTTACGAAGGAGTTGACCCCAACGCCAACATTATTTTTGGTGCCGTGATCGACGAACGCATGCAGGGCGAGGTCTGCATCACCGTGATCGCCACCGGATTTAATACTCGCGCCGTGGCTCAGCCCGAGATCGAAGTGGCCCGGGTGACTCCCTTTAAGCGCACCCTCACGGCACCCCCCTTCAACCCTCCGGCCAGCGGCGGCAGCACGGGCGGGCTGGGAACCGGGCTCGATATCCCTGAATTTTTGCAGCGGCGACGGCCCAATAACAACCGCTAGCTATGTCCCTGCCGCCTCCCTGCCCTGCGGCCCTCACCATTGCTGGCTCTGACAGCGGCGGTGGAGCTGGCATTCAGGCTGACCTTCGCACCTTTGCCTTTCACCGAGTGCACGGTACCTGCGCTATTACCTGTGTCACGGCCCAAAACACCCTGGGGGTCACTCGGGTTGATGACCTGCAGCCGGAGGCCGTCGTGGCCCAGTTTGAAGCGGTAACGAGCGACATCGCAGTGCAGGCCGTGAAGACCGGCATGCTGCTCAACCAGGGGATCATTCAGGCGGTGGCCGTTGCTCTGGAGTCGTTGACCCAGACAACGCCCGTGGTGGTGGATCCAGTAATGGTGTCGCGCACCGGGGCGCAGCTAATTGATGACGGGGCGATCGCCACGCTGACCAAAACCCTCCTTCCCCAGGCTCGCATTGTTACCCCCAACCGCTACGAAGCCCAGTTGCTTAGTGGCCTAGAGATTTCTACCCTAGCTGACATGACGGCGGCGGCGCGCAAAATTTATCAGCTGGGCCCCGCCGCCGTCCTGGTTAAGGGCGGCGGCATGGCTGCTACACTACGCGGCACCGACGTTTGGTTTGACGGGCAGGAGGTGGTGGTCTTAACCACTGAGATTGTCGAGACCATCCATACCCACGGCACGGGCTGTACGCTGTCGGCGGCGATCGCCGCCAACCTCGCCCTGGGCCAAGATCCCCTAGCGGCGGTCAAGGCGGCCAAAACCTACGTCACCAGCGCCCTCAAACACGCTCTGGCGATCGGCCAGGGTCAAGGCCCCGTCGGCCACTTCTTCCCGCTGTTAAACCGTAACGACTAGGGTGAACGCGGCCAAACAGAGTCCCAATCAGGACAGTGGTGCTCTGTTTCAGGGCCAAATGGGTGCATCGCACACACGAGGGTATTGCCCCCGTGGGCCTGGCCGTGGAAGTTGCGGCAGCCCACGCAAGCGGGATAGTTCTGTAGCACTGGCTCCACAGTGCTGTTAATGGGGCCAGAGACCTCTTCAAACCACTGGTCAATGCCCGACAGCCCCATCACCAGCGGGCCCAAAATTTCGTTGAGCTGGTCGGCCACATCGTCGATCTGGAGGTTGAGTGAAGCCCGAAAGGGCTCGACGGCATGGTTGAGCTCACCTACAATCCGATCAATCTCAGGATCGATCGCCTCCTGCACCTGCTCAGCCCAGTGATCCGTCGTTTGCACAAAGGCATCGGACGCACTAGCGAGCTGATCGGTGAGCGTGTCGAGCCAACGTTCTGTATCTTCAGACCACTGCTGGGTCAAATCCTGCACCGCATTGCCAAAGGCATCCAAAAATTGCTTAGACCAATCATCCATAGGGCTAGTTGCTCGACTTCTGCTGCAGGTTTTCCAGTTCTTGGCGCAGGGCGGCTACCTGATCGCGCAGGGCAGCCGTTTGGGCATCTGCGGGGCTAGGAACCGGCTCATCGTCATCTAAAATTTCAATGGGTTGAGGCTGGGGCAAATTTTCGGAGGCCGTCGGGGACGGATCCTGGGCGCGGTTGACCATGTCATTGACCAATCGCTGGGCCTCTTCGGCGGTGATTTCACCCCGGGCCACCAGTTCATTGACGATGGTCTGGGTTTGATCCCGCAGATCCTTCAGGGTATCGCCGGCTCTTTCGCCCGCGTAGGAGGCGGCTCCAACCCCCAGGTAAAACGCTTTTTTAACTAAATCTCCGAAACCAGCCATGGCTAGCGGTCTCCTTTGTTGCGCTGCATACTGAATTCAGCGTATCGGCAGCGGAAACTACGCGCCTAGGGGCAATGCCGACCCTATCATGGGGGAAACCCGTCGCGCTCCCCAGGTTATCCCCGGCGGGGATACACCCAGCGGCCAAAACGCAAAAGACCCGGAGTCCACGCCTGTCACAAGCATCCCGTAATGCTGCTACCTTCCGGTCCTGACATGATTTGGGCGTTGCGACCGCATGGGTCCGAGTCATTTTTATTATAACACTCCCCTCCGATGACCAACCAACGGCTCCACCAACAAATCGCCTTTGTGGTCGAGATCGACCGCCTCAAGCTGGTTTTGCGCCAAACCCTGCTGATGGATGCCTCCCGCCGGGAGAACAGTGCCGAGCACTCCTGGCACCTGGAAACAGCACAGTATTAGCCGCGCCCAGGTGATGCAGCGCATGGCCCCGGTGGAAACCGGCGCACCGGAGCTCTGGCCCTTTGTGCTGGAGGTGATTGAAGAATGCGTGGCCATGGGGTATTTGGCAGCATGACAGATCCCAGGGTTCTGATTAGCTATCACCCACCCATCATGGTGTCAGGTCAGAACCCTGGGATCTAGACCCCGATCAGATCCCGACGGTCACTGCATGCGATCGATGGTGCGGTACTGAATCGCTTCGGCAACGTGGTGGGTTTGCAGATCGTCAGCACCATCCAGGTCGGCGATGGTGCGGCCCACCTTGAGAATGCGATCCATAGCGCGGGCCGACAGGCCCAGCTTGCGCACCGCTCCTTCTAGCAACGTTTTGCTGGTGTCATCCAACGGGCACCAGTGCTTGAGGTGGCGGCTTTGCATATCAGCATTGCATTGCAGACCGGGTTCGGTTTTGAAGCGATCGTGGGCGCGCTGCCGGGCCGCCTGTACCCGATCCCGCACCGGTTCTGAGGCTTCACCGGTTTGGTGCTGGGTCATCTCCTCGGGCTTAATGCGGCTAACCACCACCTGCAAGTCAATGCGATCCATCAGGGGGCCAGAGAGGCGCGACCAGTAGTTTTCGCGATTGCGGGGGGTGCAGGTGCAAGGCTGCACCAAGTCACCGTAGAAGCCGCAGGGGCAGGGGTTAGTGCTGGCAATCAGCGTAAACTGGGCGGGGAACACAACGGACTGGCGGGTGCGGGTAATGGTGACGTAGCCGTCTTCCAGGGGCTGACGCAAATACTCCAGCACGTCGCGCTTAAATTCCGTCAATTCATCCAGAAAAAGGATCCCTCGGTGGGCCAAAGAAATCTCCCCCGGCTTGGGGTAGCTGCCGCCGCCCACCAGGGATGGGCCAGAGGCCGAATGGTGGGGGCTGCGAAACGGACGGGTATTGACCAGGGTGCCCTTCTCCTTGAGCAGCCCCGCCACCGAGTAAATTTGGGTCACATCCAGCGCCTCTTCAAATTGCAGCGGCGGCAGAATGGACGGCAACCGGCGGGCTAGCATGGTTTTACCACTGCCGGGCGGGCCGACAAAAATCAGATTGTGCCCACCCGCTGCGGCAATCTCCAGGGCCCGGCGGGCCTGGGCCTGCCCTTTCACGTCGCGCAGATCCAGCGCCCCAGGGGCCGCGTTCATGGCGAGTTTGGTATCCACCGCAACGGGGTGGTGGCTTGCCGGATTATTCAAAAAGTCGGCCACCGCCGACAGGTGATCAAAGCTATAGACCGTCAACCCCGGCACCACCGCGGCCTCGCGCCCGTTGTCGGCGGGAACCACCAGCCCGCGAATACCCAGCCGCTGCGCCGCCGCTGCGATCGGCAACACCCCCGCCACCGCCCGCAGGCTGCCGTCTAAGGACACCTCTCCCAGAAACAACAGGTCGTTGAGGGCATCGGTATTGACCTGGTCCGCTGCCGCGAGAATGCCGACGCTAATAGGTAGGTCAAAAATGGGCCCTTCTTTACGCAGGTCGGCGGGGGTGAGGTTGATCACCACCTTGCGCATGGGAAACGGGAACCCAGCATTCTTGAGCGCCGCCTTGACCCGCTCCCGCGACTCTTGCACGGCGGTGTCGGGCAAGCCCACAATCACGGCCCCCGGCAGTCCACCGGAAATATCGACCTCGACCCCCACCTTGAGGGCATCAATGCCCACCAGCGCCGCACTCCAAACCCTTGCCAGCATGCTTAAGCTCCCTGCTCTGTCCCTTAGCATGCCCAGAGGGGAGCGCAAACTCTGGCTTGGGTTAAATCGTGATGTCCGCAATTCGGCCATTCCGCGCAACGATCCCTACCCATGATTCAACGGCTGCCGGGACGAAAACGCTATGGCCCGCATCAAGGGGAAATTCCTGGTCTTGAAAGGTTATTAGTTGCGATCGCATATCACAGTTCGTTGCATTTTTTGTCGCCCCTAGCAGGGCGCAGGACAATGGAGGTACGGGAAACAGTGATCGCAACCTACCCCTAGAGCCCTGTTGCACCGGGAGGATCGACCCATGCTATCTATCATGTTGACTTACCACGACACGTTATACCTGGCGACCGAACTCGGCACCCTAGGGCTGGTACTCCTGTTGTCCTGGGTTGTGACTCGTCTAGATCACCCCCACTCTCAACCCTAGGCCCCAGCCCACGTCAGTCCATTCCAGTTACCAGGAGAACATCCTATGTACCACAAAATTTTAGTGGCCTTAGATAATAGCCCCACCAGTGATGCGCTGTTTGCCCAAGCCCTTGAGCTAGCCCAGGCGACCCAAGGCCAGCTGCTGCTGGTGCACAGTCTATCGAACCAGGAAGAAAGCAGCCCCTTACCCATGTCCGGCAAGCTCGACAGCATCTACTGGGCACCGGGCACCGAACTGGATTTAGAAGCCTGGCGGCAGGACTGGGTGCGCTACTCCGCCGAGAGCCTAGACCGCCTACGCCACCAAGCCGCTAAGGCCAATACTGTCGGCATCAGCACAGAAGTTCGGCAGCTGATTGGCGACCCCGCCGCCACCATTTGCAAAGCAGCCCAAGCCTGGGGAGCTGATTTGATTCTGATTGGTACCAGAGGACGCACTGGTCTAGCCGAATGGGTGCTGGGCAGCATCAGCAACGATGTCATGCACCGCGCTCCCTGCTCTGTACTGGTAGTCAAGTCCCCGGTCACCGCTGTCCCCCCGGCACCAGCCATGACTAGTGCTGTTTAGCTCCCGATCGCAAATCGGCCATCCATCCAGGGCGCTTCTGCGGAGCATTCATGGTTCCTTACCACCCGCCCCCGGCAAGCCGGGGGCGGGCAGCCAAAGACCATCTTTAGGGATCCCTAGGGACGAGAAGCCTGGCAGTAATGTAACGTTTCAAAACGTTTTTCTCAATTTTCCTTGGGGAAAAGAGGGTGGAAAACCCGCATTTAAAGGGGATAACACCGGTCTCAAGCGGGCCGTTGCGTCGCCTCCTTCCACGGGTGTGGAAACTGGACATCTTTTCCCCCACCTTTTCCCCAAGGAAGTTAACCCTACAGCCCATAGGCTCCTAGAGCCCTAGAGATTTTCCCCAGTTTTCACAGGTTCTACTACGACTACTACCTTTTAAATTTTCTTTTCCGGAGGGCGAGTTGTTTTCACCAAAGCTCACTCTCAGGGTGCCCAAACAAGGTGATAGGATAAACGTCCAATCCGAAATCTAGGCTGTTATCAAGTCCTGAGATGCTTATTCTATAGAGCTTTTTGGGTTTACCCTTGAGGGTTTTTAGTGAACCAGGCCTGGTTTCCTTCGGCAAAAATGAGATACTGCTAGTAGGGATTGAGCCCAGGCACCCCAGCGCCATTGGTGATGCAGGCTGATCCAGTTGCCAGTTGCGTTTCTTCTTCCCGGTTGCCATGAAGTTTATCTGTACCCAGAGTGAGCTGAGCGCCCAGCTGTCGTCGGTGAGTCGTGCGGTGTCGTCGAGGCCTAGCCGACCGGTATTAGCCAATATTTTGGTCAGAGCTGATATCGACAGCCAGTCGGTCACGCTAGTGGGTTTTGACGAAGTGCTGGGAATTGAAAGTCGCTTTAGCGCCCAGGTTGAAGAGCCTGGTACCCTCACTCTACCTTCTAAGCTCTGGGGCGACATTGTTTCGCGCTTGGCCAACGAAGAGATTACCCTCGAGTCCGAAGCAGACAGTGCGACCGTTACCCTGACCTCGTCTTCGGGTCGTTACGAGGTGCGAGGCCTGAGCGCAGAAGATTACCCGTCACTCCCGACGGTGGACGATGGCGAGGCCATTTCACTCTCTGCCGAAGCGCTGCTCAATGGCCTGCGCGGCTCCCTCTTTGCCACCAGCAGTGACGAAACCAAGCAGGTGCTCACCGGGGTTCATCTGCTCTCTGAAACCGATGCCTTAGAGTTTGCCGCCACCGATGGTCACCGATTGGCCGTGGTGCAGACCCTCGACGAAGCCACCGCCATAGCTACCCCAGCCATGGATGTCACCGTGCCCGCTAAGGCCCTGCGGGAGCTGGAGCGCATGATCCAGGGCTACACCTCTAATGAGCCCGTGGCTCTGCGCCTTGATGAGACTCAGGTGCTGTTTGACCTGGGGAATCAGCGGCTGACCACCCGTCTGCTGGAGGGGCAGTACCCCAACTACCGCCAGCTATTGCCCAAGCAGTTTGCCCGCCAGGTGACTGTCGATCGCAAGCTGTTGATGGCCAGTCTGGAGCGGATCGCTGTACTGGCCAGCCAAAAAAACGACATTATCAAAATTACCCTCAATGCTGGGGATCAAAGCATTGCTCTCTCCGTAGAAGCCCAGGAAGTGGGCAGTGGACGCGAGGAGCTGCCTGCCCAGGTCAGCGGTGACGACCTCGATATCGCCTTTAACGTGCGCTACTTGCTAGACGGCTTGAAAGCATTTGATACCTCCGAAGTCCAGATGCAGTGCAATGCAGCCACCAGCCCGGCGGTGTTTGTTCCCCTGGGCGAAACCAAGATTACCTACCTGGTGATGCCCGTCCAGATCAGGGGGTAGAGCCCGTAATCAGCGGCATGGGGAATGAGTTTACGGCACTAGACACCACGGCGATCGCTACAAAGGCCACGATATTCGGGAAGGCTGGCAGCAGGAACAGCATCCCCGGGCCGCCAGCGCCAAAATCTGGACTAGTTTAAACCGCTGCCGCAAGGGCTCCAGGGCAAATACCTGGGTGACAAAGCCGATCATGCCCACCGCCGCAAACATAATGGCCAGGTTGCGGGCATCTTGCCCCAGCACGTTGATAAAAAAGGGCTGGAACGCAAACCTACCGGAGGTATCTGCTTCTGCCTCTCTGGACTAGTCCTCACCTTGTGTGCGCAGTTCCTGAGCACGCAGATAGATCTGTACCCACTGGGCTTGTATTTGCCTTGCCCTGAGCTTCAGGCGACGGGCCAAGGCTTCGGTAGGCTGATCTTCTTTTTTATAGGCCATTAAGATGGTCTGCTCTTCGGTAGACAGGGCCTGCCAAAACTGGTCCCACTGGGTGGGGGTAAGGCCAAAGTTGTGCTCTTGAAGCGAGGTTTTGAGCCAGCCTAGCACCATGGCAGGCTGCTCCCGCAGGGCGAAAATTTTGACGGCGTGGTAGCTGATCTTTTCGCGCAGGCGGTAGACCTGTTGGACCGGCATCTCTAGCACCTGGGCAATCTGCTCTTGGGTCATGCCGTTTAGGTGCAGCTCCAGCCAGTGGGCGGCGGTATCGTCGAGGTTGCGACTCAGGTAATTGACAAAGGATGTCTTCACCTGGTGTCTGAGGCTCTGTTGCTCCAGCTCATTTTGTTCTTCCTGGTACTTGCTCCAGGCTTCCACATCCAGCAGGCTGAGAGACTCTTCGCCATCACCGGCGCTAATTTCGTCGGATACCAGGCGAATGAGTTCTCCAGTCGGTACCTGGGTCATGCCGCCCCGTTGACTGCGCCGCAAATAGTTAACGAACCGATAAATAATCAGGGGCTGATTGCGGATTGGGCGCAGGCAATACTCTTCGATGCTAGCCAGCATGAGCAGGGTGCGGAGTCGAGAGCTGTGGGTGCAGGTCGAGATCCACCTCAGTTGCTGGGCGAGATGGCGATCGCTGCGCATCATCTCCTGAATCACTTCTTGAATGACATCCACCACGGTGCGGCGGCGATCGCGGCTGAGAGAAATCCAGGTTTTGATCTTGTTACGGATTAGAAACAGACTGCTCAACCGCTTGATCAGGTTCTGGTACCCCTGGTCGGGGCTGATATTCCAGTAGCGCTGCTGCAAAATCCGGTATCGATACTCGATGGCTTGCCGGACGATCGCCAGTTCAGGCTCAGTCATCTGCGCTAACCGTTCGGGCGACTCTCCCAACAGCCAGTTCACAACGCTCTGACAGACAACCTGGGGCTGATCAGGAAGGTCTGCCTGCAAACGTGATAACCAAACCTCGGCCATAGTATCTGCCGCGACCATGCAATCAGTCCTTTTTGCGTTTCTGGAGTTGGCGTTAGAGGGTGTTTGAAAAGCCGGAGAGAGTCGGCCTTCATCGACTAAGAGTAGTCCATCTAATAAAATATTCCGACCCAGGACGCTGAACTCAGCCCAGCGAACCTGTCACATCAAACCCTGGATGGGTCATGAACTGGAACACTCTAAAACGAGTCAGGTATGTACGGTTGCCCTAGGGCTAGCAGCACCAGGGGCTGTCCTTTGCCAACCCCCTCTTAGGCTTTATCTTAGTATCTGTTTCTACTAGACTGGGTGACCCAGGTCAGTTGCATAGCTTTGTTTTTTGAACAACCCAGGTGCTAGCCAAAAACTTTACATAAAATTCATACTTCTCGACCCCAGGGGAAGATTCTGCAAAGCCACCCTCCTCTAGGCAGAATTAGTCTGAAAAAGGTAGATAACGTCAGAGTGCTTGTGTACTTACACGGTATCCACCTTGTGATAAAAATTACATATGGATTTCCATAATTCCTGTACCATGAGCTTACTCAAGCTTGGCTTTGTTTTTGGCGTTAAAAGCAGCACTAAATTTCTCGCTTTCTCAGTGTATTTACGATTTAAATGGTGTAGAAATTCGAATTTGGTTGCATAGCACACGCATTTAATCGGGGTCTACCATGGTTTCTCTTCATCAGAACGGGTCTAGAGGTTCGTCCCCAGACGATTCTAGCTCCGCTATCCATCCATCCGCGAAATGTCTGATTAAGCGCTCTATCGATGTACTGGGTGCCTTCGTGGGTTTACTGATCTTGGGTTTGGTGGTGCTGCCCCTAGCCCTCGTCATCAAGCTCGATAGCCCAGGGCCCATTTTTTATTCTCAGACACGCTATGGCCTTAAGGGTAAGCCGTTCACCATTTGGAAGTTTCGGTCCATGGTGCAAAACGCCGATGACCTCAAGCAGATGGTGTCTAACGAGGCCCAGGGACTCATTTTTAAGAACGAGAATGATCCTCGTATTACCCTAGTCGGGCAGTTTTTGCGGAAAACGAGCCTAGACGAGTTCCCTCAGTTCTGGAATGTGCTGAAGGGAGACATGAGCTTGGTCGGTACTCGTCCTCCCACGGCGGATGAGGTCTCTCGCTACAGCCCCCATCACTGGCAGCGGCTGGATGTGAAGCCTGGCATCACTGGTCAGTGGCAGGTGAGTGGGCGTTCAGCGATTAAAGATTTTGAGGAAATCGTTCACCTAGATCTTCACTACCAGGCGATTTGGTCACCCTGGTACGATCTGCAGGTTATTTTGAAAACGATTACCGTTCTCCTAAACCGGAGTGGAGCCTATTGAACTGACGATTATTTCAGGGAACCCTGGCCTTCTGGTGTGTCAGTATCGGTGGCAATCACCAGATTGTCGCGATGGACAACAGTATCTGCTCCCGCGTAGCCTAAAATTCCCGGAATGTTTTCCGACCGGTGACCCAGGATCAGTTTGAGATCCTCAGTATTATAATTAACGATGCCCCGGGCAATATCTTCACCCGTGGCATTACAAAGAACGACGGCATCCTGAGCCTCAAAGTCCCCCTCAATGTGGGTAATGCCTGCGGGCAATAGTGACTTGCCGCCCCGTAGGATGGCTCGACTGGCCCCCTGATCGAGATAAAGCCGACCAGTGGGGGCTAGCCCTGCGGCAATCCAGCGTTTACGTGCTCGTCCAGGGTGGGGAGACGGGGCAAACTGGGTACCGATCTCCTTTCCTGCTAACGCTTTAACGATGTTTTGGGGTTGACGACCATCGGTGATCACGGTGCGCACCCCAGCGGCGGTGGCGATTTGAGCGGCTTCTAATTTTGTTAGCATGCCGCCGGTGCCCCAGGCAGACCCCTGCCCGCCTGCCCCGGCCTTGAGGGCCTGAATATCGGCCAGGCGGTCGATGGAGATAATGGGCTGGGCATCGGGGTTAGATCGAGGGTCTGCGGAGTAGAGACGGTCGACGTCCGTGAGCAGAAATAGCCACTGCGCTCCGATCAAGCTGGCGACTAGGGCTGATAAGGTGTCGTTGTCACCAAATCTCAGTTCCTCTACGGCAACGGTATCGTTTTCGTTCACGATGGGGATGACGCCCAGCTGCAAGAGCTGACGAAAGGTGCGGTAACTGTTAACGTAGCGCGATCGCTGCGCTAGGTCGCTACGCGTCAGTAGAACCTGGGCAATCGGTTGATTCAGGGCTGAGAAGAGGTCATCGTAAATACGCATCAGGCGACCTTGGCCCACGGCGGCTACGGCCTGCTTCATGGCTAGGGTTTTGGGCCGCTCCGTCAGGTTTAAGCGCCGACAACCAATGCCAACCGCCCCCGACGACACCAGGACGACCTGGTGTCCTTGGTGGCGAAGGGTGCACAGGGTTTCGACCAGACCAGCTAGGGTAGAGAGAGCAAATTGACCCGGGGTAGTGCCGGTTAGGCTAGAGGTGCCGATTTTAACGACCAGGGTTTGAACTGAGCTCACGGGCAACTAGAACAATGAAGAGATATAGCCCTGGCAGTATAGCAATCGCCCTGGAGCTTGGGACGCTGGGGTTGGCCCTGGGAAGTCATTATCGCTATAAAAACATTGGGTGCTAACCCGAAAGCTAACACCCAAAACAGAGTTATTAAAGTCAAGAGCCTCTATGAGCTGGCTCTTATTTATGTTTCTCTATTATCGCAGCCGGAAATAAGGTTGCAAATCAACTCTAATATTTTCTTTATATTTAGCCTTACAAACTTTTTCGGGCTGATCGTTGAGTTTTGTAAAGGCCTTTGGTCAGGGCCACTGGGGCTTTTCCGGCGGGGTGTTTGGGGTAGCCGGTTCTATAGGGTGACGCCAAAATATTGAGAAATCATCACTTCAATGGCGCGGATGGGTGAGGGGCGAGGGGGTTGGTTGAGGACTGGCATTGGGTCTACTAGGATCGTAAAGAGCCCTACCCGATTGCCCGCCAGGATATCGGTAAAGAGGCGATCGCCCACCATGGCCACCTGATCGAAGGGCAGATCCATGGCGGCTAGCGCTTGCTTGAGCTTGCGCCCAGACGGCTTGCCAGCACTGCTAATGTAGGGAACCTCCAGTAGATCGGCAATGCGGCTAATGCGGTTGGCGTTGATGTTATTGCTCACAAGCCACACCGATGCCACAGCCTTCATTTGAATCATCCACCGGGATAGGTCGGGGTTGGTTTCAGCCTGGCGCAGGGGCACGAGTGTGTCGTCCACGTCCAAAATTAGCCCCTTGATATGATGCTGCGACAGCAACTCAGGGGAGATTGCCAGGACGCTGCCGGTCAGTACTAAATCAGGTTGCAGGAGGTGAGAAAAGGACATACCAAAACCATAAGCCCCAAAAGCCAGCATAGTCTAGATTGGTGGTCTGTGGCGGCTGGCATAGTCAGTGAACCCGTCGCGATCGCAACCAAGCTTAGAGGTTGTTTGAAAAGGGTTGTCCCAGGTATAGTTTGCCGCCAAGAGACAGCAAAAGTACTGAATTTTCAAGGCATTAGCCTATGACCTAGGTAGAATCTGAGACACTCTTTGGCTTTTCAAACAACCTCTTAGGGGAGTTAGCTGCCCCTCATTTAGAATCTTGTGTATCAGTGACTACCGGTGAACGAACGAGCCCGATGGCCTAGGCGCTTAATTGTCGATGGTGGCTCGAATGGCATCGCGGGCCGCTTCGTGCTCTGCCAGGGTGCGGCTAAACACGTGGGTGCCATCGTAGCGAGCGACAAAAAATAGGTAGTCGGTTTGGTCTGGGGCCAGGGTTGCTTCTAGGCTGGCCTGGCCGGCACTCGCAATGGGGGTGGGAGGCAGGCCGGGGTTGATGTAGGTGTTGTAGGGCGAAGGGGTGCCCACCTGGGCCCAGGTCAGGGGCTGCTCTCGAGTTTGGGAAATCCCCAAGCCATATTCCACCGTTGGGTCTGCCCCCAGGGGGATGTTTTGCTTTAAGCGATTGGTGAATACGCCAGCGATTACCCCGCGTTCGTCGGCGATGACGGCTTCTTTTTCTACAATGCTAGCCAGGGTGGCCCATTCGAGTAGCGATAGATCGGTCTTAGCCTGCTGATAGATCGGTAGGGCCGTGGTCTCAAATCGGCTCAACATAGTATCCACTACGGCTGCGGGGGTCACCTCTTCCGCCGGGAGTTGGTAGGTATCTGGAAACAAAAATCCTTCCAAATGGGGAATCCGATCGGGAAGCCAGGGGTAGCGATCCCTAGGAATTTGCTCCGTCGCCGCTAGAAACGCATCCGCTGAAAAGAACCCCTCGGCTTGAAAGTAGGCGGCCATTTGTCGGCGGTTCCAGCCCTCGGGAATAGTAAACGAGGTTTGTACCACCTGACCGCTGCGAATGATCTCGGCAATGGCGGTCATAGAGTCGGTGGGACTAACGGCGTAGGTTCCCGCTTGAAACCCGTCTTCGGGGTTTTGCCAGCCCTGCCAGCGCGTCCAAAGCTTCCAGGCTAGGGCAGACCGAATCAAACCAGCGGCCTCTAGATCTTGACCAATCTGTTGGCCCGGTGTACCGGGCGGAATCTGAATTTGAACCGTTTGGGAGGGAGTGTCGGCGGTACTCTCACTGACCGGTTGGTTGGCCCAGCTCCACCAGGTCCAACTCTGCCAAGCCGCTACTCCCGTAGCTAGCGGCACCAGCAGCCCTAAAAAACTCCACCGAACCCAGCGTGAACCCTTAGCCATAGTTGCAATATCGATAATCGCCCGTGGTGATGGCCCTCAAGGTATTCCACCTAAACCAATATCCTGGTAAAGCCTGGGAATCCGGCCCGTTGGGCCTGTTGCCGTGAAACCTCGGATCAGTATTAAGCTAGAACATTCTAATCCAATAAATCAAATAGCTTTTCTTCTAAACTGCCGCGAATCAGTTGAAACTCTTCGGGGGTTACCACCTCCAGGTCGCCGCTGCTGGTGCGATGGGCAAAAATCAGCAGGGGGTCTAGGGGCGTACACAGGGTATATTCTTCGTCATTGTAAAAGCAGGTGGCCAAAACCTGGAACTCTTCGGTAATCGGGTTACCGTCTTCGTCTAGATCATCTAGCTCTAGGGTCAGGCAGTTGTCCTCTTCGACCTCAGGTACGTCTCCCGCAGCGGTGAGGGTGATAGCGGTGCGCTGTAGGGTGAGATTTTGCTCGGCCAGCACAGCCTTGGCGGTGAGAAAGATGTCGTCAATATCGTCTTCTTCGACGTCCATAAGCACCTCTTCATCATTGTCGTCCTGCTGCCAGACAAAAATTTCAATGGGGGAGTCGATGGGCAGCAGCAGCAGGTACTCGCGATCGCTCAGGGTAAAGCTTTGCTCTACCTGGCAGGGCAAAAACCGCCCGAAATCGTCGGTAAGCACTACGGCTGAATCGTCTATAGGTTGGGTATTATCCGCCATGGAGGCTACTCTTCTTTGGGTAACCGGACGCGGGAGGTGAAACCGCAGACCAGTAGGAACACTAAACGGTGTTACCAGAATATCCCATCCTGTTACGTCTATTTACGATGGTCGCCGGTCGTCTAGCCAGCGCTGCAGGATAATGGCGGCGGCTTTGCGGTCGATCAGGCCTTTATTTTGATCTGGAAACTGACCCTCGGCGCGCATGAATTGCTCGGCCTCGACGGAGCTGAGCCGCTCATCAACGTAAACCACGGGTAGGGCCAGGGCCTGGCTTAATCCGGCGGCCACTTTGCGCACTTGGCGAGACTGAAACCCCTCTTCTCCATCCATGGTTAACGGCAGGCCCACCACGAGAATCTGGGCCTGCCGCACCTGGGCAATGTGCTGTAGATCGGCAATCAGTTCCCCAAACGATCGCCGATAGAGGGTCGTCAGTCCAGTGGCAATTAGGCCCGTGCCATCACAGCCTGCTACTCCGACTCGTCGTCGCCCAATGTCTAACCCCAGGGCTGAAACCGTTGCTACCACAGGTGAAGCCCCTAGCGATCGCTCTCAAGGGGCGAGGCCTCGAGGCTATCCGTGGGTGGATGAGTACCCATGCGGGTTGGCCAACGCTCTGCCGACCAGGTCATGCGTCCGGGTACAGGCTTGCCCACGGGCTGTAGACCGGTCAAAACATCGGAGAGCTGTAACCCCTCTAGCGACAGATGCCGTGCCTCCCGCACCTTGTGCCAAACCGAGCGAGACATCAGGAGCGCGTGGGACTCGGCGGTGGCCTGAATTTCGTTGAAACAGGCTTCCCGCTCGGGTTGGTAGTCAAGGGAGGTGAGCTGCAAGGATTGAGCCGGGAAGGGCTTCAAAATCTTGGCCATCTGGGTCATGAGCTCTGGGTAGAGCCAGGTGTAGGCTGGGTGAACCGTGAGTCCGGCTGTATGGGGCTGTTTGCCGTCGCGGGAAATGGTCAGCTTAAATTGACCAATGGCGGCCTTGCGCTGCTGCTCAAAGACGTAGGCACCCACAGTTTCTACCTGGTTGACCAGACGATCGGCGGTGGTGGTGGCGCTGCCCAGCACATTGGTTTTGAAGTCTTGAATCTGGTGGTCAAACACCTGCCGTACCAGGGGCGGCATAGACACGGTGTCGAGCTGGTAGAGCAGCTGGGCATCGGCATTGCTGATGGGCAGCAGATTAGGCAGGTCTGGCTCTCTCTGGGCTAGAACCGCAATTTGGTCAGGCTGGAGGGCCCAGTAGGTAATCTGGGCGAGGGGCTGAAACCCATTGAAACGGTACAACCCCAGGGCCGACTTGTGGCCAACATTCACCTCTAACATCCAGGTTCTGGCTTCCCAGACCACCTCAAAGCAGTGGCGCAGGAGACGAGAGCCAACATCGATGTATCCCGAGGCGGCGCTGTCGATGGCGCGGCGATTGATCACCACCTGCTCTACTCGCCAGGTGCTGCGGGTACGGTTAAAAGGCGATACCTGGATCAACCCCACCAGAGATTTTTGGCGCTCGGCCACAAAGGTCGTCGGGCTCTGCTGCATGGGGCGGGGCAGCCAGCTCACAACCTTGAGGGGGCCGTACCAGCGGCGCTGGTGGTCGAGCCATGAGACAATGGCCTCGGCAGCATAGGGGTCGCCGCCCGCCTCTAAATCCTCTGGCTGCCACTGCGTGAGGTCGTCTAGGTCGCGGTACTGCAGCGGCCGCACCGTTAGGCTTGGGCCAGGGGTAGTCATAGGTGCCATAGGATCACTAAAGATCTGACCGGTATGCCGTCATCCTAGCCGATTTTCATGATTTCCACATCGATCTTGAGCGGAGCAAGATCTGGTCTGGGTTCCTGGGTTAGGATCGCTAGCCAGGCTGGATTGCCCTCGGGCCAAAGGTGCCCCAAAACTCATCGTTTACAAAACTTATAATTTAAGCGACGATTACAAAGAAGGCTGTTGTTTGACTTGTGTAGAGAAACGGTTAACAAGGTCGAGTGGCATTAGCTCGACCAGCGGTATCTAGGACTTACCATGAAAAATCTTTTAGCCATTGAGCGGTTTTGCCTGTACGGTCATATCGTCGCTATGGTCTTTGGTCTGGCGGGGCTGCTGTGGGTGGTGCCCCATCCGTGGATTCTGGAGTATCTGCCGGCTGGGCAGACCCTGTTTCGATGGAGTATGGCCGGTGGGGGTGTCGGTTATATTTTGCTGGGTACGGTGGCGGTAGCCTTGTATGCCTACCGCACACTGGGGTTGGGCAGTTTGGTTACGTTTGCGATCGCCGCTGTGGGCATTTCCACGGCCAGTGAACTGTTGGGTACCAGCACAGGATTCCCCTTTGGGAACTATAGCTACCTCAATGGTTTGGGCTATAAACTCGCTGGCCTAGTGCCGTTTACCATTCCATTATCGTGGTTCTACCTGGGTCTGGCGTCCTTCCTGCTGGCCCGCAGCGGATTGGCGGCGGGGGGTGGCCCAGACCGCTACAACTGGATGCGATCGCTGGTGGCGGTGTTTCTGGGCTCGGTGCTGCTCACCTCCTGGGATTTTGTGCTTGACCCGGCCATGAGCCAGACCGCACTGCCCTTTTGGTACTGGCACGAGCCCGGTGATTTCTTTGGCATGCCCTACCAGAATTTCGCTGGTTGGTTAGGCACTGGAGTGGTGTTCATGGGCGTTGCCCTCAGTCTCTGGAAGCTGTTCAAATTTTCGACTGATCTAGATCAGAAGCAGCTGAACTTGCCGCTGGTTGTCTATCTGTCAAACTTTGGCTTTGCCCTGGTGATGAGCTTGGCCGCTGGCTTCTATGTTCCCATTGGGTTGGGAATATTGACTGGCGCGTTGCCGGCTATCCTGTGCTGGCGCGCCGCGGCTCAAGGTAACTTGGTAGGGGCGGCCCTGGAGCCGGTTCAGGTGATTGAGACTGCGGTGGCCGCGGCCAAGGTGGCCTTAAAGTAGCGGCATAGCTCTACCTTCTCCTTGATCTGGGCACCGATTTGGGATGGTTGGCGCTAGGCGCAGATGTTAATGGAACCGTTTTTGAGGTGTTGTCTTGCCCGCCATCGTGGCTGTTCCGTTTCCCTGGCTAAGTGCTTTGGCGTTTTTTCTGTTGATGGCGCAGCTGCCCATGGCATCGGTGCTGCTGTCCCGTCTGTTCCAGGGGCCGTTTCGACGCTTACCCCTGGCTCCAGCGCAGGCTACCCTTGAACAACTCGGCACGGTTTCCGTCGTAGTACCTACTCTGAATGAGGCCGATCGCCTGCGTCCTTGTCTAGAGGGGCTCACCCGTCAGGGCTATGAGGTGCGCGAGGTTCTAGTGGTCGACAGCCGCTCCACCGACGGCACCCAGGCCGTGGTTAGCGACTACCAAGAAAACGACCCGCGCCTGCGCTGGTTGCAGGACGACCCTCTGCCCTGGGGCTGGGTCGGGCGTCCCTGGGCCCTAGATTACGGCTTTCGTCACACAGCCGAGGCTAGTACCTGGGTGTTAGGGATTGATGCCGATACCTATCCCCAGCCTGGTCTAGTGGCGGCACTGGCGCTGGCTATGGAGCAGGATGGCTACGACCTGGTTTCCCTAGCGCCCCAGTTCATTCTTAAGCAGCCCGGCGAGTTTTGGCTACAACCCGCCTTGCTCATGACCCTGGTGTATCGGTTTGGCCCAGCAGGATGCCCCAGTGGGGCTCCCCAGCGGGTCATGGCCAACGGTCAATGTTTTATGGTACGACGATCGCTGCTGGCTCAACTCGACGGCTATCGATCGGCCTCGGCTTCCTTCTGTGATGACGTCACCCTAGCTCGCTACGCAGCGGCTCAGGGTGCCAAGGTGGGCTTTTGGGATGGTAGCCGCCTGTTGAAGGTGCGGATGTACGAGGGAATGGCTGAGACCTGGCGCGAGTGGGGTCGCTCCCTGGATTTGAAGGACGCGGCTCCGACGGCTCAGATCTGGTCGGATTGGGTGTTTCTAGCTTTGGTGCAGGGATTGCCCTGGCTATTGGTGCCTGGGCTTTGGGGACTGCACCAGGGTTGGCCCGCCGCCTGGTCGCTGCCGCTACAACTGGTATTGGGAGTGAATACAGGGTTACTCCTGATTCGCTTTGGCATGCAGATCGCGGTGGCCTCTGCCTACGATCTCAAGGGGGTACCGGGATCCTGGGCGTTTTGGCTGTCGCCCCTGGCCGATCTGGCCGCTGTGGTTCGCATTGGTTTATCGTCTCTGCGGCGGCCCACCCAGTGGCGGGGGAGGCAGTATTTGCCACTGTCTGAGCCTCGGTGAAGTGGGTGGGTGAGTAGGGGCAGACCCCTGTGTCTGACCTATCCTCGGCATTGAGCCTGCTACCCAAGGCAAATTTCTCCACGGCGGAGATGGGGGCGAACACATCGGTTCGCCCCTACGGGACTGTCAGAATTTAAATTGTCCCCAAATGCCAGAACCTCTAGGTAGGACTTTCCTTGCAGTTTGGGGTTGGGATAGTTAATTGCCTGGAAGTCCGTTAGCGGGTTCTAGGTATTCCAGGTGGTGAAGGGGTGGCGGGCTAGGTTGGAATTTTGGTAGCGGGGGTCGTGGCTAACCTCGGTGCCGACCCAGTCTGGCAGGGGGACGGGCTGGTCGGGGCTGGTGAGTTCGACTTCCGCAACGATTAAGCCTTGGTTGAGGCCTAGGAATTCGTCAATTTCCCACAGGAGGTTTCCCAAGGGCAGGCGGTAGCGGGTTTTTTCAATCAGGGGTGGTTGGCAAAGGGTCTCTAGAATCGTTTGGGCATCGTCGATGGGAATGGGGTATTCGAACTCAGGCCGGACTAGACCGACGGCGGGGCCTTTGAGGGTGAGGTAGGCGCGATCGCCCACCCGTCGCACCCGCACGGTGCGCTTGTCCTGGGTGGGAATGTAACCCTGACACATTAACTGCCCTTGGGCGACCCGGCGCCAGCCGTCGCCCACCACCAAAAACTTGCGCTCAATTTCTTGGCCCATGGTGTTGTCTAGAGAGCTACCTTTGCAGCGTAGCCTACCTTGTCCCAGGGTTGTTATTCCTGCCGGGGGCGATCGCGGTAGGGGGCTCAGAGCGGGCCATCGCATCCAATATCTCGACCCAGGACGCTGAACCAGCCCAGCTTGCCTGCCTGATCACAACCCCGGATGAGGCATGGGCGGGAACGCCCTCATAGTAAGTAGGTGGACACAATTAAATTCAGCATGTAGTTGGAGCTTAAGGGACTGAGGCCCCTTATTAGAGGTGTTCCCCCCAAACCCTAAGCCAAATAATTCTGTCCATGTACTTATCCCAACTAAAAACTAAAAAATATCCCTTTCGGGGACGCGAACTCAGCCCGTTGGACCGGTCGCGGTGAAATCCCGGATAGGTGTTGAGTTGGAACACGCTAACCGAGGAAGCCACCTGTATGGAGGAGATTGTCTACAGCCTCTGGCCGGGGCTGGGCGGCCATGGCTCCCGCCTGGGTGGTGGTGAGCGCTCCGGTGGCGTTGGCGTACCGAATGGCGCGCACCAATCTCTCTCCCTCGGGCAGCGTTGGCTCTGGGCTCTGGCATAGGGCATGGAGGAGTCCGGCCAAAAAGGCATCGCCTGCACCGGTCGTCTCTAGGCAGGGCACGGCAAAGGAGGGCACATGGCCCTCGCTGGTGGGTGTGGCATACCAGCACCCGGCGGCCCCGCCCGTAATCAGCACCAGCTGAGCGCGATCGAGGGTGGGTAAAATCTGGCTCGCGGCCTGGGTGTGAAAGAGCCAGTCGGCTTCTTCCTGGTTGAGCTTGAGGATATCGACGGCGTGAATAAAGGGCAGAATGCGATCGCGAGCTTGGTCAGGTCGGGGCCAAAAGGGCGATCGCCAGTTGACATCGATCACGGTCATGACACCGTAGCGTCGGGCCCAGACCAAGGCTTGCTCCATGCTTTGGCCGAGGCCAGGGGTGGCCAAGCCCAGGGTGCCCATTACAAGGTAACGGGCCTGTTCAAACCACGGCTCGGGTAGGGCACGGGCCTCTAGGGCACCATCGGCAAAGTCTGCGGCGTGCCCTTGGCTAAAGCCTACGAACTGGCGATCGCCCTGGGCATTGCGCTGGACTAGCACCACCCGGGTGGGGGCGGTGCACCGCTGTACCCACTGACAATTGACGCCAGCTGCCACCAGGGCCGCTAGCACCGCATCTCCCGGCGGATCTTGCCCCAGGCAGCCTAGAAAGCCAGCGACCGTACCTAGCTTGCCCAGGGCGGTGGCCACATTGGCCGGAGCGCCGCCGGGATAATCTACCCAAGGGGCCGCTGCTCCCGCTGATGCGAGTGGGGTCACGATGCGATCCACCAGGGCTTCCCCCAAGCAGATCACCTGGGGATCTCGCGTCACCGCGTCAGCATCAGCATCAGCCCTAGGGTGAACCATGGCCGCCCTGTACCTAGGCAATGCGCCGCAGCACGTAGCTGGTGAGATCTTGGAGGGCCTGCCGAGCCGAGGAGGGCGGCAGGTGCTCTAGGCAGTCGGCCGCCTGACGGGCATGGCTAGCCGCTAGCTCCCGCGATCGCGCAATGCCGCTGCTGCGGTGCACTAGATCAATCGCCTGATCAAAGTCGTCGGCTTCGGAAAACTCCCGCTCAATCAGGGTGGTTAGAAAGGGATGCTCGACCATGGCGTAGAGCACGGGAGCTGTGAGATTGCCGCTTTTGAGGTCGGAGCAGGCGGGTTTGCCCAGCACCTCGTCGGAACTTGTGAAGTCAAGAATGTCGTCAACCACCTGAAAGGCCAGGCCTAGGTGGCGACCGTAGCCGTAGAGCTGATCGACAACGGTTTCGGGCACCTCGCTGAGGACACCTGCCGCCTTGGCGCTGTTGGCCATCAGTGACGCTGTTTTGAAATAGCTTTTCTCGAGATAGGCCTCAATGGAAAAGCTGGTATCAAAGCGGTTTAAGCCCTGCTGAATCTCGCCTTCGGCCAGGTTCATAATCACTTGGGAGAGCAGCTTAACCACCCGCAGATTGTCGAGATTGGCCAAGTACCACGACGCCTGGGCAAACAGAAAATCCCCCGCCAGCACCGCAATGCGGTTGCCAAAGCTGCTGTGCACCGTAGGAACCCCTCGGCGCACAGCAGCTTCGTCCACCACGTCGTCGTGCACTAGGCTGGCCGTGTGAATCATTTCAGTGATTTCGGCTAGGCGGCGGTGCTGGGCCGTAATCTCTTGCCCCGGTAGAGTGGCCTTAGACATCAGCAAAACGATGGCAGGGCGCAGCCGCTTGCCCCCCGCACCAAATAGATGTTCTGCCGCCGCTGACAGAATGGGGTGCTGTGACCCGACTAACCCTTTTAGATTTTGAGTCATCAGGTCAAGGTCGGACTCAACCGGCGAAAAAAGAGAGGTTACTGAAGTCATAGACCCCGGCAAAACGGTAAAGTTACGAATTTTTACATATTCTATCCTCATTTTAAGACAACCCCAGCGGGAGTAGGGGCAAAAACTGAGGACTTTCATCGCGGCTGACCCTGGGATCAGGGCCCAGTAGTGGTTTCGCCCCTGAGGGGAAACCTTAAGCGGCCCTAGATCGAGGGATAGTGGGATGATCGGAGCAAGCCTGGTGGTGGACGATGGCTCCTCCCCAGGAGGGAGGACATGGGTATCACGTAGCCATATTGTTTACTGTCAATCTTAAGAATTGCGTGATAAACTTAAGAATAAGAATTTTTCAAGAAATAGGCAAAGCTTTCAGATTTCGTTTGAAGTTTTTGCTCTTGTTTTAGTCTTGCCTAATCGCTAATTTGAGCCCGGAGTTTCTTCTCAATCCTGATTCTTCAGGTTTTTATTCCTCTAGGGATAAAAACCTGAATGTCACTGTTATCTCCCCAGGGAGGGACGTGAGATTGAGAGCAGAGGTTATGGTTCTCATCCTGGCTATGGGTTGGCCAACACCGGCTTGACCCCAGTACCAGTATGGGCAGGGTTGCCACTGGTTTCGAGCCGCTGGGTCATTTTTCTGCCATTGAAGGGTGCTTGAGCACCCTAGCTGCCCAGCACACACAAATTTCTTCCTGGGAAAGGATGTGGTTTCGGCACCCTCTATGTGTCACGAAATTGTTACAGCCTCCTGGGCATTCGTAACGTGATTGCTTTCTTTTCTTTACCTCCTCCGGCCATGGTTTACACTTCTTCTCTCCTTGTGATTCCGCTCTTGGCGATCGCTTATCTGCTGTTGGTTTACGGTGTGCTGCTGCTGGCTAAGCGGGCCCGTGAATCACGCCGTTCTGAAGGGTAGAGGCTCGGGGCCGCGGATCTGGTCGTTTGGCCAGGCTGCCAGCCTAGTACTCGAAGGCATTAATAAAGAATCCATTTGTCCAAGGGAAACCTTGGTGAAACAAGGGTTTTCCGTTCTGCCTTCTGCCTTTCTCTCCTGAACTGTCAACCGGCAGGACTATCCTCTTGGGTTGACGGCCAGCTCCGGTAGACGGATCTGTTGCACTACGGGCTGATGACCTAGCCACTGCACCGCCAGCTGTCTAAAATCGGGTGCTGACCCGCTGACATAAAACTCCGTTGACCCGGCTGGGACGCTGCTGCGCAGGCCCAGCGCGTCGAGTTCCTGGGCGGCGGCGGCGACCATTGAAATGGCTGGATCAACGTACTGCGTCGTGCCCGGCAGGATGGTCTTGAGGATCGGGGCCAGATGAGGGTAGTGGGTGCAGCCGTACACCAACGTATCGATGTGAGCGGCTATGAGGGGGTGCAAATAGGTGGCGGCAGTATGTTGGGCGTGGGATTCGTTGATCTGATTTTGCTCCACAATGGGCACAAACTTGGGGCAGCCCACTTCCCACACCTGGCAGGCAGGGTTAACTTCTTGAATGGCGCTGCTATAGGCCCGGCTGGTCACGGTGGCCTGGGTCGCAATGATGCCAATGCGCTTGCCTTGAAGGGCCGCAGCCTGGGCCCCTGGTCGAATCAACCCTAGGACGGGGAAGGGAAATTCGTTCTGGACTGGATCGAGGGCCAGGGCTGAACTGGTGTTGCAGGCCATCATCACCATCTTGACCCCCTGGTCGGCCATCCAGGTCAAGATCTGGCGCACAAAGTAGAGAATTTCTTCGGGCGATCGCGATCCGTAGGGCAACCGGGCCGTATCACCAAAGTAAAGCACCGACTCGTTGGGCAACTGGCGGTAGATTTCTCTCAGCACTGTTAATCCGCCGACACCGCTATCAAAAATGCCGATGGGGGCTGGTCGCGTGTCCATCAAGCGGTGGTTTAGCCCGTTGTTCATGGGTGCTTATGCCTATCGATGAAAATAATCTCACTGAGTCTACCGGGTTTTGGGCGGGTTTTGGGCGGGTTTTGGACTAGCAGGCCGCAGCGGGGGTGACTCAAGGTGAAAAATGGAGTCGGGAGTCGGGAGTCAGGAGTCGGGAGTCAGGAGTCAGGAGTCAGGAGTCAGGAGTCGAGAGATTTTTTGGGAATTAAGATCTCCCTTAGTAGGGGCGCAGGGCCTGTACCCTGGGAGGATGCCTGAGTTCAGATCCAACAGCCTATGGCACTAGAGGGGCCGTGACGCTGGACTGGGGACTGTGACAATTTGTAGTACGGTACGGTGACACGGGTACTGGCCATGGTCTTAACCCAGAACATCCCAAGCGTGCGGTAGGGGCGTGGCTAAAGAAATGCGCTCAGGGGAAATTCAGCTTTGTCGCCTAGGCTAAAACATCCGTGATGGCAGAACGGCAGGGCATCTCGGGTGGTGTCATGGGGCTGTTATGTCGGTGACACACCACCGTTATATGGTCTAGCTATGCTCACAGTGGGGGGATAGTTAAATGCTTGGCCCCAGCATCTAGCGTAGGTTCGGTTTTCCCAGGGGGCAAACCCCAATGGGTTAGAGGCCTAGATCCCCCAAAATGAGACTGTTGTGCCAGGTGTTAAAGGTTAAGGCTCCTAGCCTTGAACTGATGCATCTGATGCAGACCGCCCTGAAGGAGTTGGGTACTTTGAATAATGGAAACAAACCAGTCCCCCCATCCGTCAAGCAGCCAACTACAGGTGTAGTACTTTACGCAACCAGGGAGTTGTTATATTCTATAAGAAATGAACTCATAATGGCTTCGAGTTTTGAGCTGGAACCTTGAGCCTGAGTTCTGCCATGGGCAAGTGTTTTTCAGAGAGTAATGGCTCTAACCTCCAGAACTCTAGGCTCCACCAGGGCTCTTTATTGGTTTATTCTGGCGGTCTGGCGTTGCGAGTAGTTAATTTAGTCCTGATTCTTAATTATTAATTGAGAGAATTTTAGGGACATAGTTTTAGGGTCGGCGTGCGGATTGGTAGGTCATAGATCGGGAAAGCAGTCTACCTAGTCTCTCATCAGCGTCAGTAGGTCAGGCGGTTTTAGCAGAGTTAGGTATGGTGGCTCTGTTGGTTAAATATCTGACTCAAGGTATCAGTCATCGTTTTTGCTTCGATTCTAGCGTTTGCAGCATTAGTCAGTGGAGGACAGGTTGATCATGGCCAAAACAAAAACTCGTACGTTAAAAAGCAAGCCCCTCTACAGTGCCGACGCTGTACGCACCTACCTCCATGAGATTGGCCGGGTACCGCTGCTCACCCACGAAGAGGAGATTATCTTTGGCAAGCAGGTGCAGGCCTACATGGCTCTCCTGGAGATCAAGGAGCACCTGATAGGATCCCTGGGCCGTGGGCCTACGGAGGCTGAGTGGGCCGAAGCGGCTGACCTGCCCCTAGAGAAGCTCAACTCCACTGTGCACCAGGGTGAGAGAGCCAAGCGCAAGATGATTGAGGCTAACCTGCGCTTGGTGGTGGCGATCGCGAAAAAATATCAGAAGCGCAACCTGGAGTTTCTAGACCTCATTCAAGAGGGCACTCTGGGTCTAGAGCGCGGCGTTGAAAAGTTTGACCCCACCAAGGGCTACAAGTTTTCAACCTATGCCTACTGGTGGATCCGCCAGGCTATTACTCGTGCCATTGCCCAGCAGGCGCGCACGATTCGCTTGCCTATCCACATTACCGAAAAGCTCAACAAAATTAAGCGGGTACAGCGCGAGCTGTCTCAGCAGCTGGGCCGCAGCCCGAACGCCAACGAAATTGGTGAAGCGTTGGAGCTAGAGCCCAAGCAAATTCGCGAGTTTTTGGTGCTGGCGCGTCAGCCCATTTCCCTGGATGTGCGCATTGGCGACAACCAAGATACTGAACTCCAAGAGCTGCTCGAAGACGACGGCATTTCGCCCGAGACTTTCACGGCTCAAGAGTCCCTGAAGCAGGATATTCGCAATCTGCTGTCGGAGCTCACGCCTCAGCAAAAAGAGGTGATTACCCTACGCTACGGCCTAGAGGATGGCAACGAGCTGTCCCTGGCCAAGGTGGGTAACCGCATGAATATCAGCCGGGAACGGGTGCGTCAGCTTGAGCAGCAGGCCCTCAAGCATCTGCGCCGCCGCAAGGCCACTATGCACGGCTACATTGCCAGCTAGGGAGTGGACTCCCTGACCCCTGGCTTGGTCTGATTGAGCAGACTAGGCCAGGGGCCAATTTTTTGGGTTAGAGTCGGTTAGGCCGTCTGGCTGCTGGCGCTGTAGAGCCATATTTCGGCCTGGGTTTGGTTGCGACCGGATTGCTTGGCTCGGTATAGGGCCTGGTCGGCTCGGCTAATCAAATCGTTGATTTGGGGGAGCGACGTGATGGCGTTGGGGTCTGTGTTGGCGGGCCAGCACGAGAGCCCTAGGCTGGCGGTGACGGTAACGGTGCCGCTACTGGTGTTGAAGGGAGTGGCGGCGATGACTCGACGCAGTCGTTCAGCCCCTATCCAGGCCTGGGCACTGTCGGTTTCAGGCATGAGTAGAATGAATTCTTCGCCGCCATAGCGGGCCAAAATGTCGCTCTGGCGTAGGTTGGCCTTGAGGCGTAGAACGACATCGCGCAGTACGGCATCCCCGGCCAGGTGACCATAGGTGTCGTTGACGGTCTTGAAGTGGTCAATGTCGATCATCAGCAGGGTAACCGGATGGTTAAAGCGGGCCGATCGTGCGATTTCTCGGCTGGCTAGATCGATAAAGTGACGGCGGTTGTAGACGTGGGTGAGGGAGTCGCGCATGGCAAGCTCCTCGAGGGCAATTTGGGCGGATTTGATCTCGGTAATGTCTTCAACCGCGCCGTCGTAGTGGTGCAGGGTGCCTTGGTCGTCGGCGATCGCCCGCGCGATCACCCGCACCCAGAGGTCTCGACCGTTGGGGCGGGTCAGCTTAATTTCACAGTCCTTAAGGCTGCTGATCGGGCTGCCGGGCTGGCTGAGGTAGTCGCCCCACAGGATGGGTTGGCCCTGGGCCGATACAAGGCTGCTGGGCTGAATCGGACTGGCCTGTAAAAAGTCTGGGACGCTGTCGCAATCAACAATGCTGAGCAAGGCTGGGTTGGCATCTAACGGCCACCCTTCGACACTGAACCGGCACAGCCCCATGGGGACGTGATCAATCAGACTGCGGTAGCGGGAGGCTGATTCTTGGAGGCGATCGACTAGGCGCCGAGCTTCGGTAATGTCGTGCAGGAAGGTGACCAGGGCCGGGCGATCGCCATAGTCGATGGGGGCCGTATAAATCTCGACATCCCTGGTCTTGCCCGTTTTAGAGCGGAGTTGTCCTGTTTCAGGGCCAGCGGCGGTGGGCTGGAGGAAAACAGCATCGTGCTCTGGAGACAGGGATACCATATCCGTGGGGGTTAGGTGTCCGAGCTCTTGGGTGCTATAGCCAACCCACTGCATCAGGCACGGGTTGCCATAGACCAGATGGCCCTCTTGAAAAATAGCTACTCCCCCGGGGGCCCGCTCTAAAATGGAACGAAACAGCCGCAGCCTAGCGGCTTTGCTTTGGGCGGAAAGGCTGGGTTGAACCAGCGACGCCCCCTCCGCAGGGCATCCGCAGGGCGCTGTGGAGGGGGAAACGGCGGCGATCGCCTGGTGATCGCGGAGTCTTTCGGCGGCCTCCATATGTTGCAGGGCGAGTTCAAAGCTACTGGTCGATTTGTAGATGGCGGCTAGTTGTCGGTGACAGTCGTAGAGGGCGTTGAGATTGTGCTGCTCCAGGGCAATGGCGATCGCCTGCTCGATGGAGGCCACGGACAGCGTCGGCTCCCCTTGCCCCAGATGAGCGTGGCCTAGGCGTTGCAGAGCGAGCACCTCCGCCTGGGCATTATGGCTTTGCTGAGCCAGGTTTAAGGCCTGGGAAAAGGCTGCTAAGGCTTGGGTGTAGTCGCCCTGGTTTAAAAAATCTTCGCCGCTGCTCAGACATAGAGCCATTTGATTAGAGGCTGCAATCATACGGGTACTGGCTGAACGGGGTAGGAGGCAAACCCTAAACCAGGACATCGTCTGGTCGGCTGCCATGGATCGACGGTTATACGCGGCTCAAATCCTGGTCGCCCAGACTCTACTGCATGGGTGCTTGACCCGGCCACCCTGCTGCGAGACTACAAGGTGCTGCGAGGCTAAAGGCGCTGTAAGACTAAGGCAAAAGGATAAGAGGCGTAAGGATAAGGATCAATAAGGACGCGCTGATGCACAGAGATTCTCTAATCTTGGCAGTTATTCCCCCTGACGCACAAAAAGTAAGTATTTTTTTTATTAAATCCTGGTTTATTAACGGCTCGTTAGGTTACAAAACTTTGTGAAAATGCCCTGGGCTACGGGCAGAGTTGAAGCAAATCAAAAGTTTCTGGAGCCTGACTGGGTCTGCCCTTTAGCATGTAAGAGATATGGCTAATGATTTTTTAGCCTTGGTAGTTAATTTGCAAGCCCTGATCGTCGGCGCGCCTTGGATGGGGGTTTGCTGCGATCGCACCATCTCCCTAGGAGAGTAGCCATGAAACAAATTCCCGCCCCCTTTTGGACATTAATTCTCGGTATTGTAGTCACCTTGGTCAGCCTGTGGGTGGGGCAAAACAACCATCTGTTGCCGGTGCAGGCCTCAGAACAGGCACCCCTGATAGATGACCTGTTTAACGCCATGGTAACCATTGGCACGGCCCTGTTTATTGTGGTGCAGGGGGCAATTGTCTATTCCATGATTCGGTTTCGCCGCCGCAAGGGCGATGACACCGATGGCCTGCCGATCGACGGCAACCTGCCCCTAGAAGCCTTGTGGACCGCCATTCCTGCGGTCATTGTGGTCGGTCTGGGGCTGTACAGCGTGGTGGTGTTTCAGGAAATGGGGGGCTTTTCGCCCGGTGGCCACCATGGCCATGGCACCATGGTGGCCATGGCACCCCAGCCGTCGGTGGTGGATATCGATCCCCTGCTTGCCCAGGTGGGCCCAGATGGCGGGATTGACTCCAAGGTTCAGGTCTACGGCTTTGGGGCCAGCTCCCGAGGTTCGGGCAACCCGCCCGACCTGACGGTCAACGTAACGGGTATGCAGTACGCCTGGATCTTTCGCTACCCCGGCACTGGCATTGTCGATGGTGAACTCCATGTACCCGTGGGTCAGGATGTACAGCTGATCATTGAGGCTCAAGATGTGATCCACTCCTTTTGGGTGCCACAGTTTCGCCTGAAGCAAGACGCACTGCCCGGAGAAGCGGCCGAACTGCGCTTTGTGGCGACCCGAGAGGGCACCTACCCGGTGGTCTGTGCCGAGCTGTGCGGGGCCTACCACGGCGGCATGCGCACCCAGGTGATTGTGCACTCGGTGGACGAGTACACCGACTGGGTCGCCAGTCGGGTGGCCGAGGCGACTCCGGCGGCGACGGTGGCCCATCCCCTCGGTCACACCGATGCTGAATACCTGGCTGGAATGGCCCCAGACTTAGCTACTGCTCCGGTGCAAATTGCTCAAATGATCAGCCACAGCACCCCCTAGACCCCAAGGTTGCAAGCCCTGTAGTCTGGCGATTCCGCTCCGTTTTTATAGCCGTTTATTAGCAATCTATTCATGGCTCAAGCAGATATTTTGACTCCCAGCGGCATTCAGGGTGGCCACGGCCACCCTGATAAGTGGAAGTGGTACGACTACTTCACCTTCAACGTAGATCACAAGGTAATCGGCATTCAGTACCTGGTGACCTCGTTTTTGTTTTACCTGGTGGGTGGGTTCATGGCGGTGCTGATGCGCACCGAGCTGGCTACCCCCGACTCTGACTTTCTCACCCCTGAACTGTACAACGCCTTTTTGACCAACCACGGCACGATCATGATCTTTCTGTGGATCGTGCCTGCGGCAATTGGTGGCTTTGGCAACTACCTGATTCCGCTGATGATCGGGGCGCGGGATATGGCGTTTCCGAAGCTCAATGCCCTGGCCTTTTGGCTTAACCCTCCGGCGGGCGCGCTGCTGGTCGGCAGCTTTTTCGTCGGGGGTGGTGCCCAGTCGGGGTGGACCTCCTACCCGCCCCTGAGCGAGATCACCGCCAACCTGCCCCAAACCCTGTGGTGTTTGGCCATTATTATGGTGGGTTCCTCCTCAATCTTGGGATCGGTGAACTTTTTGGTCACGATCTGGAAGATGCGGGTGCCCAGCATGGCCTGGGATCAGATGCCGCTCTTTTGCTGGGCCATGGTGGCCACGTCTCTGCTGGCGCTGTTTGCCACCCCGGTGTTGGCGGCCGCGATGGTTTTATTGTTGTTCGACATTAACTTTGGCACCTCGTTCTTTAAGCCCGATGCGGGGGGCAACGTGGTGGTGTACCAGCACCTGTTCTGGTTTTACTCGCACCCAGCGGTGTATCTGATGATTTTGCCCATCTTCGGCATTATGTCGGAGGTGATTCCGGTGCACGCCCGCAAGCCAATTTTTGGCTACAAGGCGATCGCCTATTCCTCCATGGCTATTTGCCTGGTGGGCCTGTTTGTGTGGGTGCACCACATGTTCACCAGCGGCACGGCCCCCTGGATGCGTATTTTCTTCACGATCTCCACGCTGATTGTGGCGGTGCCTACGGGCGTTAAGATCTTCAGTTGGGTGGCGACCCTTTGGGGCGGCAAAATTCGCTACACCACCGCCATGCTGTTTGCGGTGGGCCTGCTGTCGATGTTTGTCTTTGGCGGCCTGAGCGGCGTTACCCTGGGTGCGGCCCCCTTCGACATTCATGTGCACGACACCTACTACGTGGTGGGCCACTTTCACTATGTGCTGTTTGGTGGCTCGGTGTTTGGCATCTATGCGGGAATCTACCACTGGTTCCCCAAAATGACCGGACGCATGCTGAACGAGCCCCTGGGCAAGGTGCACTTTGTGCTGACCTTCATTGGCACCATTCTCACCTTTACCCCCATGCACTCCCTGGGTATGCAGGGGATGCCCCGGCGGGTGGCCATGTACGACCCCCAGTTTACGAGCCTGAATCAGCTGGTAACGGTGGGATCCTATATTTTGGCGGTGTCGGTGATCCCCTTCTATATCAACGTGATTTGGAGCTGGATGGCTGGCCAAAAAGCTGAGCCTAACCCCTGGAATGCCCTGACCCTGGAATGGACGACGGACTCGCCGCCGATCATTGAAAACTGGGAAGTGCTGCCGGTGTTGACCCACGGCCCCTATGACTATGGCTTTGATCCCACGGCGGAGGATGCCGAGGAGGCCCTGGTACCGAAGTAGGGTGGGCATTGCCCACCATCCGGCCAAATCTCTCCAGCTATGGCTACTACCTCCTCACCGATCCTTTACCCCCTGGATACCCTATGCAAGGCACTGTAGATTCCACCCCTGTCGTCGTCACTGGCCATGCGGTGGCGGCCCACGAAGAGCACCAGGATTTGCGGGTGCTCGGCTTGATCACCTTCCTCTGCTCAGAGTTTTTGATGTTTGCGGGCTTTTTTGCCGTGTTTCTGGTGTTTTGGGGCAGCAAGGCTGAGTGGCCGCCGAAGGAAACTGAGGTGGAGCTGCTGCTGCCGGCGGTGAATACCCTGATTCTGGTGTCGAGCAGTTTGGTGATTAATCTGGGCACCAAGGCGATTAAAAAGAATGATCTGGCGGGGCTGCGCAGGTGGTTTGGCATTACCGCCGCCATGGGTGCCATATTTCTCGCGGGCCAGGTGTATGAGTATATGCACTTGGGCTACGGCCTGAAGACCAACCTGTTTAGCAACTGCTTTTACCTGCTGACGGGCTTTCACGGGTTGCACGTCTTTATTGGGCTGGTGCTAATTTTGGGAGTGCTGTGGCGATCGCGCCGAGCCGACCACTACAGCGACATGACCCACACAGGCCCCGAGATGGCCGAGATCTACTGGCACTTCGTCGATGTGGTGTGGATCGTCCTGTTTAGCCTGATCTACCTGCTGACGCTGCTGTAGGTCTTGTTTGGGAGTCAATCGATTCAGAACCCAGGGGTTTCCAAAACCCCTGGGTTCTTGGCTGCTGCCTAAATGCCCAGTCGCCCCTTCAGCACCTCGTAGAGCACGCGGGATAGTTCGCGGCGCTGCAGGTTTTGGCGATCGATGGGGGTGCGAGCAAAGGCTTTGTCGTAGACCTCGGGCATCGCCCGTTTGACCAACAGTGAGAGCTGTTCGCGGGTAATGGGGGTATCGGGGGCGAAGCGGTCTTTGCTGACCCCGGCAATCATGCCGTGGGCGGAGAGGGTTTCGATGGGCATGTAGGCCCAGTGCTTGCCAGGGGCCACGTCAACAAACGTGGCTTGCTCGGGTAGCCGAGTGGGCAGCCTGAGCGCGTTGACCAGGGCGGTGGCGACCACCGCCCGGCTGACCGGGGCGTAGGGCTTAAAGCTCAAGGTGCGGGGATCGTCGCTGCGTACAATCGCCGCCGCCGCCAGCACCTGGATGGCCTCAAAGTCGAGGTCATCGTGGCTGATGTCGTTGAACCAAAAGATGGGGATGCCGTTGCGGGCCATAAAGCCCTGAATTTTGCGAATGTGTTTTTCTTCGGTAGCCAGTTGGGCGGGAGCCAACCCAGTCCAAACCGCAAAGGCGGCCAGAAAGCCGCTGGCTTCGCCGATGGCCCACTCCATGGGGTGCATGCGATAGGCGGCGTTTGTAATATGGGTGGTGCCCAGGCTCTTGGCCGACAGCACTAGGCCATCGGTATCCAGCGGCACCAGTGCCCCCAGGGGCAAGCTAAAGGGGAGGGCGATGACGTCTTTGCCTCGGGGGCTAACGTGGCCCTTGGCATCGTTGCCGTGGAGGTCAAGGTAGTGATATTGGCCGATCCCGACGGACGCATCGAAACACCTGGCCCGTGCCTGATCGGGGAAGAAGGTCTCGGCGACGTCCTGATGGCGAATGGTGGTGAGGGCAATGCCCCGGCGGGCTTCGCGAATGTAGGGTTCTAGGGCAATGCCGTCGTTCGTCCAGGTGAGGTCGCCCCTGGGCTTGAGATCGGCTGCCCCGTGGGTTTGTAGGTAGTGGACGTAGGCCTGGGCTCGCTGCCGCGCCCGTTGAATGTGCAGCTGCCGCTCTTCGCGACTGACCCCCACGAGCCGACCCGACCGGTAGTCGTTGCCGCAGCAAAAGGCGCGATCGGGCTCGCTGGAGGTGCCCCAGTTGAGCACGGTCACATCCCCAGGGGAAACTTTTTTGTCATGGGGATGTGCCCTAAACAGTCGCCGATAGCGAAAAATACCAAAGTCGCTAAAAAAGTCCCACTTTTGCCATTGGTCGGGCTTGGCCTTAGTCCAAAAGGTGCCGGTGAACTCTTGGAGGCCAATCCACCCTTCGGTTTCAAACCCGTTGGGCTTGCCGATCGGGGCTCCTTTGCCGCGCGGGGTATGCTCGACCACCACATCAAAGGTGATGGACTGCTGGCACTGGGGTCGGGCATCCTCGGGCAGAATGGCTTCATCGGTTTCGTGGCGGGCCTCTTGCCCGACGCGGGAGGGTAGGTTGCCCACTTCGAGCAGATCGCCGAGATCCGTGGCTTCGACGGTGATTTTGGCCTTGACCGTGAAGGTGTGGCCGGTTTGGGTGTCGCGGCAGACTACTCCTCGCACCGTAGCGCGTCCATTCACGGTCTCCAGGAGCACCTGGGCGGGCTCGGCGAAGGGAATCAGGGTGAGGCGGCGGGTTGTGGCTGGGCTTTGGCTGTCGCGCAGGTAGGGCAGCAGCGCTTCATTCATGGCCGTTGCCGCCACTACGGGGCTGGTCGCCAGGGGGCTGACCCAGCCGCCGCCGGGGTTATGGACTTTTTTGCCGCCTACGGGTTGCAGCTCGCGCTGGCGATCGCGAAAGGCCCGCTGGGATTTGGAAATGGCATATTCTTCGCCATCTACTGTGTAGAGGCCAGCCTTGGTCTGGAGCAGGTCGCCATCGTCGGAGGCGGGTAGGGCCTGGGCGGTGAACTGGCCCCCCACGACCTTGTGGGGTTGCACCAGGCAGACGTCTAGGTTCAGGCGCAGGGCAGCGAGGGTGGTGGTGTAGGCCGCCGTCGAGCCCCCCACCACGAGAATTGAGCAGGTCAACTCGGCTCCTTTGCCTGGACGGGTAAAGGCTGCGTCTGACAAGACCCCATTCTGCTGGGTGATGGTGCTAGGCATGGCGGGTAAACATCCCAGGAATCGCGATTTTCTGTGATTTTAAGCTGAGGATTTAGGCAAAGTCAGCTGCATGGCAAAAACGTTATGGCGATCGCCACTTTGGTTAGGGCTAGCTGAAGCCAACTCGCCTGGAGGGGCGATCGCGTCCCAGATTTGGCTATGTCAGCTTCCCGTGCCCTCAGCTATCTAGCCAGCACTATAAATTGCGGTCTGGCCAGGAACCGGAGGGGACTGTAGGCGACCGGGGAATGCAATGTTCAGGGCGCGCTACCCCACCAGAAACGATTCCAGTAGGGCTCGAAAGTCCTCTAGCGCGGGCGTGGCCATGGCGGGAACCTTGCCCATATCGTCGTAGCGCCGCAGGCGCAGGGCTGTGTCGTGGTGGGGCTGACGCTGGAACTGGGCGGATTCTGCCGCATCCATGGGGCCACCCTGGATCTGTAGGCTCAGGCGTGAGGCGGGGGATAGCCCGTCCAGGTAGGCCGGGTCGGCCCAGCACAGATAGCGCTTGGCCTCGACGTGCAGACGAATGGGTTCGACGATCGCCGGGCCGAAATAAGCGGCCAGGCGGTTGGCCCCCAGGTTTTCGTGGCGCATATCGATGCCCTGCTCGGCAATGTCTTCGCCGCCGCTGTGGAGCAGGTGGCCAAAGTCGTGGAGCAGGGCCGCGGCCACGACGGCATCGGGCTCGTTGGATTGGCGGGCGAAAGTGGCGGTTTGCAGGGCGTGCTGCAATTCGGTGACGGTTTCGCCGTACTGGCGATGACCGTGGGCTCGGTAGATCGCCAAGATGGCCTCAAGCTGCTTGGTGGGGGGCATACAACCATCCTTATACGCTTCTCAAAGGGGGATGTAGTAGATTTGGCCATCTAAGTCCTCGGCTGTGCTGCAATCTAGAATCAAGCAAATATCGTCAATAGCTTTGCCTATGGCAATATCTGTGCGGATTTCAATAACTCCTGGCATGGGGAGATTAATGGCTACTCTTTCATAGGCGTAGCGTGTGATGGTAGCTACATCATGGGTGAGCAAAATACGATTGTCATCCGCAGCCCAGGCCAGCACAGCAGGGTAAGCTGTTAGTCATTCAAACTGCACTAGTACAATCGCCACAAAAGCCTTGCCGCAAGGGCTTCACAGAAACCAACATGCAATTTAGATGCTCAACAGCTTAGTCTACTCCTGATAGGCCAACATCCTGCACTCGAAGGATATCAATAATCGGGTTGCGGCGCAGCAATCCCCGAATAATCGTGTTGTCGAGATTCTCGTCGGCCAGTAGCTTCATTGGGATTGCTGTTCTAGTCTGCGGGCAAGTAGGCGATCGCGTAAACCCTGCGGGTCAAACCGGGCCTGGTTCATTTGGCGAATTTCTTCGGCTTGCTGCTGGCGTTGTTGAAGGTAGGGTTCGACATCTTGCTGGTGATTGAGATAGTAGGCAATGGTGGCGTATACGTCGCCTAGATTGAGAGATGGGTAGCGATGAACGATTTCTTCTGCTGTGGCCCCATGGTTAAAGACAGCAACGACGGTGTCTAACGTCACTCGTGTGCCGCCAATCAGAACTACGCCGTCAGAATTGACAGTGAGCGGGGCGGTTTCTGCTGAGATTGCAAGGGTCATGGCAAGCGATTCCTCATGAAACTTTAGAGTTGATTTACAGACATATCAGCTAGCCTCTAATACTTGTGTCATCTAGATTGTAGTGAACAGTGATTTTCGACTCTTCCGGCTTAAATAAACCAAGTCCACGTTGAGAACCGTAGTTCTGGCCCACCCTTCGGGAAGCAAGCTACACCCCCAGCCCCTCTCCCAAAGGGCGAGGGGAGCCGGAAAAGACTTCAAAGTCCCTCTCCCTG
>Ga0169931_10001342_pt1 | contig 40631 bp, 37 predicted proteins | sample Kivu_15m_20L_FD_129675 | JGI IMG/M metagenome (GOLD analysis project Ga0169931, IMG submission 129675) | Freshwater microbial communities from Lake Kivu, Western Province, Rwanda to study Microbial Dark Matter (Phase II) - Kivu_15m_20L... | ecosystem: Environmental > Aquatic > Freshwater > Lake... | reverse complement strand
TCCACCAACCATAACTTGATAAGGGCTTTAATCCTCATATATCATCTCATTGTAAAAATCATTTAAAGCCTCTTCATTTAATTTCATCAACTCATTTGCATTTAATGTTTCATCAATAAAATCTTCTCCTGTTAGGCGATTGATTCCAAAGCCACGTAATTGAACGACCCGTTTGAAATATAAATAATAAAGATAATGTTTAAGTGAATTTAAATCAACATTCGCACTCAATTCACCATCTATCAGATTTCTTAATAAAAATTCATACTCCGCCTTTGATTTTGGATGTAAACCAAATTCCTGATAAAACGTAGTCCCTGATGAAATCACTATTTTATTCAATAACATAGCCTCCACTCCAATTGTACTTGAATAAACCAAGACACCATTGGATTGATCTAGTAAATCATATGAACTAATGGCACTATCCGCATCCACAAAAAGGACATTATCACTGATCAACGAGGTCATTACATTACGAACAAAATCACTTGACGGGGTTAAATACTTTAATTCACCTGGATGTGCTCTAACTACTAATTTGACCCCTTTACTTAAAGCATTCCAAAAATTGCAAGTATGCTCAATCCATTGGAACATATTGTTAAAAAGTTGATCTCTACCTAAAACATAGGTGTCAAAATTCATATTTGTAAACAAAACCACAAATTGATGCTTACCATCCATTCCCAAAAGTTGCTTGACGTCAGTCTTTTTACTAAAATCATGATTCCCGCTAAAACCTCTAATAAGGATTTCAAGATCTCTATTCTCGGCTTCATCAAAAGAAAAATTTTTCTTATCTCTCTTGTATTCTGAGGAGTAATCAAGGTGAATAGCCACCTTATTCTTAGCATAAATCCAAGAAGAATTTCCAAAAAATGACTCCTGGGTGATAAAAGGAATACTCCTTTTCCGACAAACTTCCATAGCTACCCTATCCATGAAACCTGCTCCATTCCAAAAAATAATCATCTCTTTAGAGTGAGTATTCAGGTAATCATTGAACAAAAGAGCACATCTCACACCTTCTTTGAGGTACTGCTTATAAACATGAAGATACTCTGGCTTGAGCACTCCAGAATAAAAGTATCGTAAAACAGACACTTTTACTAACTCACCAATCTGTAAGTGATCGAAGGAGAAATTTTGACAATCCTCAATTGTCTTAAGATCCTGTTCTATTTTCAGACCAACTTCAAAAATTGTAACCTCAGATCCGTTTGCATAGGAACTCATCTTCTCCATTTTAATACCTGATTTCCGCTGAACATAATCATAACCATAAATACAGGCCTGACAAAATAATCGGTTGTCCACTCTTGTCTTTCCCAAGCGCTCTTTATGACATAAATCAAATACCCCATCACAGATTAAGTATTCTGGATTCCAACCTTTGTTCTGAAAAAAATAAGCCAACATAAAATTCCTCGCATTGTAGGTACTTTCTGAGCCCATTGCGAAAAAAAATAAAAGCTGTCTTGATTTTTTTTCCTTTTTTTCAGAGGAAAAAGCGTGCTTAAAAACTTTTGAATATTGCCTATAAATCATACGACTCCCGAATTGCTTTTGAATGGTTTTTTTTCTCAGGAGAATATTTGCAAGGAAGGACCAAATAAAAAATAACCCAAGCTTGTCTGCCATGAGTTGTGACCATAACACTAAACCCTTCATTTTAAACAACCAGGCCAATTTTTTTCTATTCTTCTCGAATTTAGACATATCGCTTTTTGACAAACAATTTGAATACTGGTAATCGCAAAAAAACACGCTCAATCTCTGGATGCATCATCAGGGTAATCCTTAAACTAAAAAAAATAAATATTATCAAAAGGGGACAAAACAATAAGAGCACGTGAAAAATTGAAATAGATAGAATGCAAGAGACTATAACTTTATTGATTAGGAGCAATAAAATGCTTAAAGCAAAAATAAACCCAAATCGTACCATAAACTTTTTTGTATCCATAATACCTGGTTTATTCCGCTTGAGATAATAAAAAATCAAAATGATAAAAAATATTTTACCCATTGTTAAAGCCATTGGTATTCCTTGGTTAAAATGAAAAATTAGCGCATACATTAATACTAATTCCACAATTGTTTTAACCACTGTAGCATGAAACATCCACGTATTCTTTCCCTCAATGAACATTATCCTTGATAAAAAACCCAACATCAAGCCAGGAACAAATCCTAAACTCAGCACCTGATAAATGGTCATTGTAAGATAAACATCGTTTTCATCAAAAGCTCCCCTCTTAAATAAAACGATAATAATAAATGGGGCAAAAACCAAAGAGAAAAGCTGAGCAATGAAGGCAAGAGTTGAAAGAACATCACTCATTTTCTTTGAATAATCAAGATAAGATTGTTCATTCTCCGCCTTTAATCTTATCTGCTCGGCATAAGTTGTAGTTAAAATGGAAGACAAAAAAATAATTCGGGGTAACTCGGTGACTGATTTGGCGTAATTCATCGCTCCAATATATCCTTCAGCAAGATATCGAAAACCTATTGATCTTTCAGCTAAAGATGAAAGTTGATTTACTATGGTTTGCAATCCTAACGAGGCTATTTTAAGAAAAGTTTCTCTTAGCTTTTGATAATAAACTTTCCAAACTCGCTTTCTAATACATATTACAAAATTAATTTTCAATAAATAAACATAACCTCCAGCATTGATGAACGCAGAGAGTACTAGGGCAAATGCAAAGCTCAATATCCCCAATTCCTTAGTAGTCAATAGGATAAAAACTAATCCCATTATTTCTGCTGCCAAACTTAAATATAGAGAAGCTCTGTATGCCTTTTTTACATAAATAAATTGCTGTAAGGAGGATACCACAGATAGCGGAATCTTTGATATGATTACTAAAATGGTTAAATGAAGAAAGAGCTCCATATCACCATTTTGAACTCCAATAAAAGTAGCTACTAATGGAATGGATACTAGGTAAAAAAGGTTAGCTAAAATTGTGACTACTACTAACGTTATGGTGGATAAGGCTATTAAGTGCGCGTTTTTGAGCGTATCAATTCGAAATTGAATTGCCATAATTTCACCTGCACCTCCCGCTAATACACTTCCTATTAAAGTAGGAATCAATTGCGCAATAATCAGTAAATCTACATTTTTCGAGACGCCTAGAAAATACGCCAAAAGTAATTGCTTGATAAAACTACTCCCCTTTAAAGCAATTTGAGTAAAGAACAATAAAGCTGTATTACGAACTTGACTCATTAATGGTTAATCTTAATTGGTTCCGTTCAAAACATTGTACATCCATTGAATATCGAGCACATGCTCATGCAACGTTTTTAAGGATGAAACAAATTCTTTTGATAAAAATGCCTGAACCTGTCTATAAACACCTGGCTTATATTTTTCGTCAATATAAGAATCTTCTACATCAACCTCTATTTGAGTTAACTCACCCACCCTTTGTTGAAACAACTTTTCCATAGGGCGTAATATCAATTTTCTCTTTGCTGTTTGGACTTCAACTCCCCACCTACCTGCAGATTCCCAATTGGCAGAGTAACTAAATAGAATATTCCTCTCAGTTCTACCCGAGCCGGCAAAAACGGAAGGTTTATGCCAGCCACAATCACCGGCTACTACACTGGATAAATCTTTAGGCTTCCCCATTATGTAGAATGCCAAATCCAAGACGTGCGTGGAATTGGCTAAAAAATAATTTTCTTTAATGGTTTCACTTACGTTTAAATCTTTAATAACATGAGACCACTCCGTGAATTCAAAACTACCAGATAAAATACCTCCATCATCCTCCGCTAGATGGAGCAATTGGCTCACTGAGGTATAGAACCTTCGATTGTATGCAATAAAAATCTCTGCATTTTTCGTAAGAGACAATGACGCCAGAGAACGAATTTCATCAAAATTTAGCCCTCCAGGTTTTTCAAGTAAAATGCGCTTACAACCGAAACGGAGTATACAAGCTGCTGTTTCATTTAGTAAATCCACTCCAACCGCCACAATGGCGCCATCAAACTTCTCTTGACAATTAATCAAATAATCTTTAACTCCACCAATCACGGGATTAACATCAAATTCTTTACGAAATGCCTCAGCATTTGGTCCACTTCTTCCTACGATTGTCAACGCAACATCAAAATCTCTCAAAGCCCGGTAATACTCCTTTGCCATATTACCGGTTCCTACTAGTAAAATTCTTTTCATGTTATCGGAATAAATAAATCTGCCCTATTTAAAACAGAATTGTACCAATCAACAGCGCTAGCAATAAAAATCCTATGCATGGGTAACGAATCTCCAATCGGTGTCAACAAAAAATCATGGCCATTTAGACTGTAGCTAACCAATGAACTCGATAAATCACTCTGATAGTCCATTCTTCCCTCAACCATTATTGAATTGGTCAAAAGATCTTTGAAATAAAAATGCTCCTGCTCATTAATTAAAAATTCACAATTTTCTCCCTTCACATTAATTGAAATTGGCATGTATTCTTTTGATATTTCAGAAATCAAGGACATTTCGTCCCCATTGGAGAATTGCACTTTGACTAATCCTCTGACCTCAATAAATTCTCTTCTCTTTGATTCAATGATAGAATTTAGAGCATGGTCAAAATCTACATGTGATAATTCTGTTTCTCTCAAAAAACACCATAAATCAATAAAATGCAAAGCATTACAAGCTAAACCCCATTCACTTCCAGACACCTCAACGGAAAGTCGATTTCGCTTCAAAACTTGAAATTGCTTTTTTACCTCTCTATAAAACGGGAACATTCTCCTTGCATGATTCACCCAAATTTTCATCTCGGGAAATTTATTAAACAATATTTCTGCACTGTGAAAATCTGGTAGGGAGTTAAATAAAATTTTTTCTAAAACTAAATATTTAATCTTGGTTCGACTCAAGACCTCTTGACAACAAGACAGCCGCACATTAGCCGTGCCTGCTACTATACACAAATCCGCCTCAATTGGTAAATTTATAAAACCCTCTTCAAAGTGCAAAGTCGCAAAATGCGATATTTCTTTACTCCTCTGAAATGCTAATTCCAAGGAAGACCTCCATTCATCTATGATCCACACTTCTTCTGTAGATTTATTTTTCAAAACCCCCTGTAAATGCCTTGAACCTAATTGCCCTGAACCGATGATAATTACACGCATAATTTTATCATTAAATTGACGTCCAACCTCCATCTATCACCAAGTTCTGACCTGTAATATATTTTGCGTCTTCACTCACTAAAAATGAAATTGCCGGCGCTATATCACTGGGTAAGCCTAGCCTTCGCAAAGGAACCTTTTTACAATATGCAGCAACAAACGCTGCTGGCTGTCCATCTAAAATTCCACCTGGAGATACACAATTTACCCTTACTCCATCCGGACCAATTCTTGCTGCTAAATAACGTGTTAAATTTATTATCGCTCCCTTAATCGCCGAGTAAGCCGCTGGCATTGTCATTTGAGTATTTTCGTATACTGAAAAATCTGGACCTACTATCCCATAGATAGAGGATAAATTTACAATTGACCCAAATCCCTGCTTTGTCATAACCTCACTCACTCTATGCATACATAAAAAATAACCATTTAAATGCATATCAACATTTCTCTGCCAAGATGTGAACTCAATATTCTTCCAGTCATTTCCCCAATCCTTTGTCCTTGGATAAGCATTATTAACCCAACCATCAATAAATTCAAACTTATCCACGAGTTTGGTAATCAAAGACTGTACGCTACCCTCGTCTGTAATATCGAGGTAATAACAGTAACCTCCGTCTTCCAAAGATTTATCCGCTCTTATGACATGGAACCCCTTCTTTGATAAATCCAATACTATTTCTCTGCCCAATAGACCCTCAGATCCGGTGACAACCACTAATTTTGGACGATCCATTTCATTTTTTTATTATTTCGAGAATGTACCAATTCATGAGCAACCCACCTGAAATTTGAATTCTACCTTGTTCACTCATAATGGTGTGCGTCCCTCTTCCTCTGCACACCTTTTCAAAGTCAATAGACGGAATAAACTTATGAAATTGAAAGTTTACATTACAATCACTTAGCCATGACTCAATCGTTTTGTGGCAGAATGTATTGTATGCAATTGGAATTTGACGTACCTCTTCTGAACGGGTATGATCTATTAGGTTGCTATAAATGTCTACATCATAATCCAAATTGAATAGAGAGCTCAGATACAATTTACCTCCAGGTTTGAGAACTCTGATCATCTCCAACAAAGCTTGCTCAGGTTCAGGTATCCAACTCAAGGTTTGCCAACAAAACATCAGGTCAAAAGTTTCATTGGGTACATGGCTCATTTTACACATGTCACCAACATGAAACTCGAAATTTTGGCCGATTAAATTTTCCTTAGCTAAAGCAACAGACTCTTCCACATAATCCAACAAAAAAAATCTATGCTGATTATTGCTGAAATATTCATTGATATGGTAAGTCAAAGTCCCTGCACCACATGCAATATCCGCAATGTATAATTCTTTGCTTGGAATTTCTATAATAGACTCTAAAAACTTCTGTTGCTCTGTTTTTACGAAGGACTTGAGGTAATATTCTTTTGAAAATTCCAAATCCAATTGGAGTACTTTTTTATAATTATCCATGAGTCATTAATTATATCTCCTGAAAACTGGCTTTACTACAGGTCCATTGATTTTACTTTCAAATCCAGAGTCGATAACCGTTGACATAATTGAAAATACTTCAGTTACTTTTTCAAGTGTAAAATCAATGTCCCCCATGGTATGAGCATAAGAAGGGGAGATGTAAGACATAATGATTTTCCTGTTGGCCATTTCTTGTAAAAATAATGTTCTCAACTCCATCGAAACATGACCCTCCCCATCTTTCCACATAAATAGTGGTGAGCAATCGTATCCCGTCATTTCAAAATAAGATTGCAAACCCATTTTATTTGCTAAATCAATCATTCCTTTTTTTAATGCTCCTCCTATCTCCCAGATGTGATTGATTACATTATCCCTTTCAATAATTTCAAGCGTCTTTAAAAATGCTCCTAAAGCGCCCATCTCAGCTCCATGCGTGGTAGAGGTTAGAAATACCCTTTCCATGCCTATTTCATTGATGTCGCCAAGACTCATAAATTCTCGCTTTCCAGCTAAAGCAGCTACAGCAAATCCATTTGCCATCGCCTTTCCAAATGTGCATAAATCAGGTTCAATTCCATAAAAATGTTGAGCCCCTTTCACGTTCCACCGAAAACCCGTAATCATTTCATCCAGAATAAACAAAGCACCATTCTTGTGACAAAGTTCCTTTACTTGATGCAAAAAATGGATTTTTGAACCGGGACAATTCATACAATTACCAAAATTATTTTCACATTGGCAAGGTGAAATATGAGTTGCAGGTTCTAGTAAAACAGCGGCTATTTCTCCAGGGTAACTTTGAAATAAAATCTCCAATGACGAAATATCGCCAAAACTAAACTTATGAGTGAATTGAGCTGACTCCTCAAGTGTACCCCTCGTCAGAGGGGTAGTTCCAATGAACCAATCATCAAATGAGAAAAATGGTTGTTCACTTGGAATTAAAACTCGCTTTCTTCCGGTATATGCTCTAGCCAATTTGACCGCCGCCGTGGTAACCGTTGATCCGTGTTTTGCAAACTTTACCATTTCCACGGCATCCACCAATTCGACTAACCTCTCGGCAGCCATCAATTCCGTATAAGATGCTCTTGTCAAATTATTGCCCTTCATCGCCTCATGATAAAAAGCATCATTGATTTCACGATTAGCATATCCAATATTAACACTTCTGAGCCCCATTCCAAAATCTAAAAAACGATCACCGTTTCTGGTCCATAAATGGCATCCTTCTCCTCTTTCAAATAAAGCCGGAGTATTGTAGGAAAATTGATCGTCGCCTCTTGAATAAGTGTGCGCTCCACCGGGGATTACTTTGTGTAATCTCTCGCGAAGTTGTTCGTTTTCATTTTTACTTTCTGAAATCATCTCACTTTCGAAATTAAGCCAATAATCCTCATGAACTGTTTTGTTGATGATATAAAAACTTTTTTCTTCAACACGCCGAACTATATCCGATGTGGATACAACATATATTTGGTCTTTAAAAAAATCAAAAATCGCCTTAAAAAAAAGTGCATCTTCTTCATAGTCCAAGGTATAACGATGATGATCGTAAGCATCAAAATTATCCTTCGCTTTAACCTCTTTCAGCACACAATCATGGAAAGCCCTTCCCCAACCAGTTTCTAATTTCTCTTCCTGCCATTCGTTAGTTTTTTCTTCCAAAAACTTTCCATTATAGCCACTTACATTCATTCCAAAAGGATATCCTTTTGTCTGAACGATTGTTTGACCCATTTCCAAAATCTCTGTGGCTGCAACTATTGACTCAGGAGCTACTAAAATATCGTCACCATCCACTGCAATAATCCCATCTAATTCAAAAGCTGCAACACATTCCGCTAAACGTTTAGGAATATGCTGATCATTTCCTCTGAACAATTGAATTTTATTCTTCTCACACCATGCCGTTAATGGATCATTTACTGTGTCCTTTCCAGAACAAATTATCAAATCAATTTTCCCATTGGCAATCAGCGAAAATTGGGTCATTAATCTTTGACATAAAATACCCAAGTAAGTTTGATTATCATAAGGTAAAAGATGTTTGCTCGGCAAACGCTTTGAACCCAATCTGACTAAAATTGCAACTGCGATTCTCACCAATCTATATTTTGACTTTTGCCCGTTTGAGAAGAGTTCTCTATTGCCTCTAATACGCTCAGAATCTTGTAATCAAAAATTAAATTGTTAGGAAAAACCTCTCCCCCACCAATAGCATCAAGGTATTTAACCATCTCCGCTTCATACATCTCTTCGGTGATATTCTCGTTATAACCTTGCTGAGCCTTCTTCACATTAAAGGTAATACGTTCCTCTTCTGCCTTTTTATTAAAATAAGAGATATAATTATTACTCCAGTCCCATTGAATTTGACCTTCTGAACCATTAACAATGAGACGTCTCACTGCTTGCCTGCTCACAACATCCACCGTAATGGTAAGTATCCCTTCATTGAGTATGAGTATAGCAGCATAGGTATCATCTATTTCTTCAGCTCCATTTATTTCCATGGTCTTGCCAAAAACACCAATCACACTTTTGGGGAAACCCCAAATATCCAGCATCCAAGTTAATTCAAAAGGAACAATTTCCCTAGCGCCTCCTGTTTCCTTTTTGGAAACATAATATTCACTTACCGCTTCATAGATGTGCCAATCCGGGAGATATTGACCTGTACAATAATTAATATTGCATAATTTCCCTATTCTACCCTCCAAAAAAATCTGCTTTATCTTAATGACTGCAGGATGAAATCTCAACGTGCAAGAAGGAGCCGCAACAATGTGGTTTGCCTTGGCAATTGAATCACATTCCTTCAATCCATCCTTCAAAACACTGGCTTCAACAAAAAATGGGATTGCTTTTTCCGCAGACCAATTCATGTATTTCAAATGCACATCTGGCGGCACTGAAATGATCATTGCATCAAAAGAACTTGACGCAAATTCTTCCCAACTACAAGTAGCCCCCAAAGACAAAGAATTTTTAAATTCATCACACCGATCAATTCTATTATCAAAGCCGATGATGTTGTTAAAACCAAGACTTTTTAGATTCCTTGCTCTGCGCTTTCCCATAGAACCCAATCCAATTATTCCTATTCGCATATCAATCTTCCAAAAGTTTATATTCATTTACTGCCCTTGAATAATCAGAATATCTTCCAATATCCAACCAATACCCCGTATGCAAAAATGTAGTTACTATCTTATTCCTACTGATGAGCTTTTCAATTAAATCGGTAGCATCACAATACTCTTCATCTATTAGCGAAAGGCAATCCTTCTTTAACATGTACATACCACCATTAACTTGATGAACTATCGTCGGCTTTTCTTTTAAAGCACTCACTCGTCCATCACTTACATCTAAAACGGCAAAAGGAATACTCGTATCATACGGAACGCTCAAAATACAAAAATCAGCACCACTTTCCACAAAGTAGTCATACCATCCTTCATAGTCGACGTTACACAATAAATCGGAGTTCGCCACAACGATTACATCACTCTCCCATTGTTGATTCAATCGAACAGAACCGATGGTCCCCATCTCTTTCATTTCATTTATGAAATCTACCTTATTAACATGCAAAGGATGGCTTTGGATGAAAGAAACTATGACATCTTTCAAGTAATTGACTGAAATCCAAATTTTTCCAAATCCAAAATTATAAAGTCTCAGAATATGACGCTCAATGATTGGCTTATCACCCAATAGTAACATTGGTTTAGGCGTAGCCTCCGTCAAGGGTCTTAAACGTAAACCCTTGCCACCCGCCATCAAAACGATATTTATCGGTAAGTATGACTTTTGCTTTCTGAAATTGACAATATCAACGATACGCTTGCTAGTGTCAACAACGGGAATAATCTTAAAGTTACCTTCACGATACTCACGTAATAGTTTCAAATCGATTACCCCTTTTATGAAAAATTTCGGATCAGCTTGAATTACCGTTCTTACATTATCCGCTAAATTAAATCCGTTCAGCAATCCTCTTCGTATATCTCCATCCGTCAAACTCCCGAGTAAATGTTTATCTTCATCACAAACAAATAACACCGCATCGGAGGCGAGAATATTTAACTTTTCCAAAGCTTCTTTAATATTAGCCTCTCGATTAATAATATGATTTTGCAACTCCTTCAATTTTGTGCTTTTAACAAATTTATGATAATTTGCGCGGAACTGCCATTCCCATATATATTCTCCCCTTCAAATCGAAATTTTCTACCCAAAACATGATCAATAGCACTCATAATGGAATCAAAGTCATACTCACATTGAATAACATTTTCACTCACTGCCCTTCCCAATTGTCGCTTCCCCAAATTAATCACCCAACATCTCAAAGAGGCTGCTTCGATGATCCCGCTTGAAGTATTACCTAACATGAATTGACAATTGCGCATTGCTGAATAATACAACTTCACACCTAAATGTTCCACGCAAAATATTTTATGTGAATATAACTTGGCCAATCGAATCCACATTCTCCGCCAAATCTCTGAGGCGGGATCTGTATTGGGTAACGAAACCAAAAAATTTCTGTTCGAGTGATTAACTTGAAATTCAATCACCTTTGAGAAAATCTCTGAATTGATTAAGTTGCCACCCAAATCCAATGTTTCTGGGTGAACAGTAACCAAAATAAAATCATCATTTAAATGAAGCCCTGTTTTTTCGTAGAAAACTTCAGTACTACAATCCTTATGAGAGCGCAAAGCGTCAATAGCCAAAGAACCCACGTTAAAAACATTTTGATTCTCCATGGGAAGTTTTAACTTCAATACCCTTTCATAACTGCCCTTCTCCGCTGTAAAATTCCATTTTGAAACAATGGAAATAAAATCCCGATAACTCTGATCGATTGCTCCTAAAGTTACTTCTCCACCATGCAAATGAGCAAATGATATTTGAAAAGGAATGCCTGCAGCTACCACCGCCGCCAGCTCATATCGGTCACCTAATACAAAAACAACATTGTAATCTAAATGATTTTTCCAAAACTCAGCAAATCGCATAACCACAAGTCCGTAATTCAATGCAACCGAGCACGGATCATGAGACGTTAATAATGCAGGAACCAACTCATATTTTAATAATGGGAAATCCTCTTTTAATTCATTGTAGGAGTCTCCATGATACAAGGACAAATGACTACCCGTGACAATTATCTCTAATTCCCATTCCTTTAATTCATTCAGAGCCGAGATTAATGGCTTAAAAATCCCGTAATCTGCCCTTGATGTTGTTACAATTGCTACTTTCATTCAAAATCTTCTGACTTCAGGATCTCCCCTTTTTGAATTTCTCTTTTTGCTTTTTTACCCACTATTTGAGACCAATCCATTGGGCTAATGCCCGAGCCAGGTCTTTGTGCCACCAACTTTTCTTTTAACATTATCTCGCCAATTCTGATATTGGAGCGAGCAAATAAACTTCTCCTTGCCGCGACCATATTTTTTATTTCGACGGCACTCGGCTCCTTCAACCCTGTTCCATCAATGGCCTCGGATACATTTCTTATAGCGATTACCATTTGAGTTAATTCTGTTGGGTCCAAAGAAGCTTTGTGATCAGGACCAGGCAAAGTTTTATCTAGCGTGAAGTGCTTCTCTATGCAGCACGCTCCTAAAGCTACCGCTGCAATAGCCACCTCGATACCAGAAGTATGGTCTGAATATCCAATATCTACTCTAAGATCCTCTGCAATGGATTTCATCGCCATCAGATTAACGTCTGAAAACGCGGTGGGATATTCTGTGTGACAGTGTAAGACAATCAAATCTGTTGATCTTAATCCCGCCTCAATCAATAATTTTGACGCCATCTTTACTTCCACCATAGTTGACATTCCGGTGGATAAGATTACTTTTTTATTACACGAACCAACGAATTTTAAAAAATCATAATTGGTAATTTCCCCTGATGGTACTTTAATAAAATCGGGTGAGAACTTTAATAAAAATTCAACTGATTCCTTATCAAATCCAGTAGATAAAAACCGAATTCCCCTTTCTTCACATCTTCTTATTAACATTGGATACCAATCTATCGGAATTTCCAATTTTTTCAGCATCTCCAACTGCGAGTTGGTTTCAGTAACATTTTGCTTTTGATAATCAGCAAGAGCAGCAGAGGCACTTACTAATTCTTCTGAACAGAAGGTCTGAAACTTGACGTAGTCTGCTCCCGCAGATGCCGCCTCATCGATAAGCTGAAGGGCCTTTTCTAAATCACCATTATGATTTACTCCGGCTTCGGCAATGATAATCACTCGGCCTTTTCCCTTCACACCTCGTCAGCATTTTAATTAATCCTTGACACAGCGAATCGACATCCCCATGACATTCTCCGCAGAACTTCTGAAAATACTTCCTGAAGTGTTCAACAAGGATCGAAAATGAGCGGTTGAAATTGAAGCCGCACTGGACGTCCAGAAGTACGCCCCTGTGGTAACTACCCGAAAACTTCCCGATTGGTTGCGATAACCTCCCGGCAATGCAGAGAAATTAAACTCGTCAACAGCGGAAGTATTGGGAGCTAACCAAAGAGCCGTGGATTTAAGTTTACCACCTTGAGTAGTGCCCCTACCGCCGGTTAATGTTTGACTGGCAACCGGCAATCCAATGCTATTTTCTAAAAACATCCAATCACAATCAGATGGGACATGCCAACCCACTGGACAAACTCCACGACTATCATTCACCGCGAACCAATTATACAACTTGCCGTACAGATCGTTGTTGGAGGCTAAGTTAGCATAAGTACAATAAGCCCCATTGGTGGTAGCAACCCAAGTAGCATTAGTGGACAGGTTGGGAATATTAGATCCATCGCGATATTGTGATGTCGCTAGATTATCAGCAAACCAACATTGTCCGCCAATTTCTACCAATGAATAGGTAATCCCTTGGTATTCCAATTCAGAACTTCCACCGCAACCTGAAACTGAAATTGGAGCATTCGTACAATTACTATTCCCTGCTAATAAGGTTGATCCAGTAAAAAAGCCTTGACACTCACATGAAACATTAATGGCGTCATTGATGGTCAATGGATTATTATCATTACAGATATCATAAATATGCAAACAACTTCCGTTGTCGAGATTCGCTACAGACGAATAGTTACATGAGGAAGGATCAGTACAACCTGGCGTAAAATTGGCCGCACTAATTCCAGGCACTATTACAAACGAATTCCCTCCGGAAAAAAGTGTATCCCCTGAGGTGCTGACACTCAAAACAACTTCCTCTGCTGTTTTACTATGCAAAGCATAGGGTACGGAAAGTAACTGTTGGTTACCTAATTCAACCCCATTTATTAAGATTTGCATAAAATGATGGTTGTTGGCCCAATCAATATTTGAAAAACTGCCTGTTAACACATTTCCTGATCCAATGTTGGTGGTGAAATACCCCCTTGAATCGGTTGTAAGCGCTTGAGTTTCCTCATAAACCACCATGCCATTTAGGGCTCCTTGTCTTATTTTAAAAACCAAATTAATATCAGATGCGGCTAAGGGAGCTCCATTGCCATTTCTGGCAATCGCCTGATAGGGAATCAACTCTGGAGATTGGGCAAAAATCCAATTTCCACCCATCAACATAACAATCAGAAAAACTAAAACTACTCTCATAAGTTTAGGACTTTGAGCGAAGTTACGAAATAAATCAAAACCCTGAACAATTTTATCCAAATTCATTCAAACTATTTTCTTCTTCAACAAAATAATGCTTAATCATAAATTTTTGGGAAGTAAAATCTATAGCGCACTCAACAAAATTCAATTAATTATACTATTTTCGCCACATTAAACTTGTAACAGAAGATCAAGCATTTTCACCCAGAAATCTCTCTCTAAGATTTGAAAAACAAAAGCTCGGCCCTATGTTCAAGAAACCCCATGGTGTTATGTTCCATCACTTTCATGACCATGAAAAACATATAGTTGGGCAAGGGTCAATATCACAGGAACAATTCAGGAAAATAATCATCTTTTTAAAGGCAAATTTCAATCTGCTCTCAGCATGAGATTGGCATGAGAAATCCACTAAGAATAAGCTAGCCGAGTCGGATGTTTGTATTACGTTCGACGATAATTTACTTTGCCAATTTGATCTAGCGCTTCCCATACTAGAGGAGTTTGACATTACTGCATTTTGGTTCATATATACCTCTCCACTTCAAGGAATAAGAGAGAATTTAGAAATATTCAGATATTTTAGGCACAAATATTTTGCCTCAATCAACGATTTCTACTCAGAATTTTATGCAACTTTAAGAAACCATCCTGAATGGGAAGATATTGAATCGCGCATGAAAAAATTAGACTTGACCAAATTTCTTGCATCCTTTTCTTTTTATTCTGATGAAGATAGATTGTTCAGATACACAAGAGATTTAGTTTTAGGTAGAGAACAATATGTGAATACCATGTTACAAATGATCCTGCAACAAGACATAAACATTGATGAAATTGCCTCGACACTTTGGAATACATCAGCGAATATAAGGCACTTGAGTAATTCAGGGCACCTAATTGGATTGCACTCACATACCCACCCTACAGATCTTCAAAGCTTGTCAGTTATTGAGCAAGCGTCAGAATATGAGCAAAACTTGAAAATATTAAAATCCATAACCCACACAGACATTCTAACTATGTCTCATCCTTGCAATTCGTTTAGTAATGAGACAATTCAAATTTTGAGGGAATTAAATATTAATTGCGGATTTAGATCAAATATGGATGATTATTATAATTCCGAATTAGAATACCCAAGATTGGATCATATATTGTTAATGAAAAGTATAAATTAATAATGACCATCACAATATTTACAAGCAATCAAGCCCGGCACTTATCATTGATAAAAGATTTAGCAAGAATATGCGAAACAGTATATACCGTAATTGAAGTTAATACAATTTTTCCAGGTAGAATTTCTGATTTTTTTAAAAAATCCGAGATTATGCAGAACTATTTCAGTCATGTAATTCAAGCTGAGCAGAGAGTTTTTGGAGATATTTCGATTTTACCAAAGAATGTAAGGTCGTTAATCATTAAATCAGGAGATTTAAACAACCTCACATTAGACACACTCTCACCTACATTAAATTCAGATGAGTATGTAGTTTTTGGAGCAAGTTTCATTAAGGCGCCCCTTATCGACTTTTTAGTTTCAAGAAACGCCTATAACATACACATGGGCATCTCACCTTACTATAGGGGAAATTCTTGCACCTTTTGGGCGGCAAAGGATAAAAATTTCGAGATGGTTGGAGCAACTATTCATCTTCTCTCCAAAGGACTGGACTCGGGACCGATTTTATTTCACACCCTTCCCGGACCGACCGAAAACCCTTTTGAACTGGGCATGATCGCCGTAAAGAGTGCTCACATCGGATTAACTCGAAGTCTAGAAAATGGAGCATTAAAAAATTTCCCAGTCGTAATTCAAGATAAAAGCCTGGAATTAAAATATACGCGAAACTCTGATTTCGATGATAATGTTGCGCTGGAATATCTTAATGATTTACCGACTTCATTTGAAATTCATGAAGCTTATTCAAATCTTGAACTTCACAAATACATCCGATTGATGATTTTATAACTGAAACAATTTAGAATACCACATAAAAAAACAGCACTCAAATTTAAACTAAACATTTAGCAGGAACACCCCAGCACTTGCATCCATTGGGCACATCACTGAGCACTACAGAGCCCGCTCCAATTATTACATCACTTCCAATCACCACTCCCTCCTTTATTACCGTACCGGCTCCAATCCAAGTTCTTTCACCCACCTGAACACCTCCGCATAAAACAGCTCTTGGAGAAATATGAACTCCATTTTTTAAATGACACTCATGATCTACAATAGCTCCTGTATTGATAATACAACCATCCCCAATAGTAACTAAAGATTGAATAACACTTCCTTTTGCAATATAATTGGACCTTCCCAAGAGCGCATATTCTGAAACGATGGCACTTTTATCCACAATGTTGATTCCATCAGCTCCATTACTCAATAGTTGTTGTACAAGTGAATGGCGAATAGCATTATTTCCAACAGCTGAAAAAACTTTTTTACCAAACCAATTATCTACCGCCCTTTCAGATCCCATGAAATTCAAATGAAAGGGATTATTTTGCTTCTCTTCTTGATCATAATATCCCAAACATTTCCCACCCAGTTGGATGGCGCTATCCAACACAACAAAGGCATGTCCTGAATACCCCAACAAATAAAATTCAAACTCTGACACTACTCGGCAAGTTAACTAATGTTTGGTATACTCTTTCCGTGCAAGAAAGCTCATCTCGCCAAGCATTTTGAAACATTGGGAGCTGATGCATAGGACGCCATGAAGGACGTACCATTATCTTTTGCTGTATTGCATGGTTGATAAAAGATTCTCTTTGTCCTTCATCTTGAAATAAAATCGCATTGAGCCAATAATTAGATTTTCTGCCTTCTAACTCACTCACGAATCGAATATCCGGAAATTCCGACTCAAAAAAAGCTTTATAAAGATTAGCCGTTTCTCTCTTATTGGCCAAAATTTGATCGATAAGTTCCAACTGCGCACATAACAAAGCAGCGTTGATGTTCGGACAACGATAATTATATCCTATTTCATCATGAAAGAACTCATAGGGGTGCGGTACTTTGGCTTGAGTGGTAAGATATTTGGCTTTTCTAGCTAATTCCTCATCATTGGTGATGATAGCACCTCCACCACCGCAGGTTATGGTTTTATTACCGTTAAAACTGAAAATTCCAAACTTTCCAATTGTGCCGGTGTGCTTGCCGTCGTAATAAGCCCCTATTGACTCAGCAGCATCTTCAATCAATACCACACCATGAGCGTCACACAATCGCTTAATGGCCTCAATATCGACTGGCATTCCAAATGAATGCATGGGAACACATGCTTTGATTTTTATTCCCGTAGCAAGATGATAACACCCATCTTCCCTTTGCTCGGTGCCTTCAAAAAATTGAGCCAAGGCAGAGGCACTCATTCCCAGTGTTTCCGGATCAATATCTACAAAAAAAGGATGAGCACCGCAATAGCTGATGGCATTGGATGTGGCAATAAAAGAAAAAGCCTGGGTGATGACTCCATCCTCTCTCTCGACCCCTGATAATAATAAAGCCATATGAAGAGCCGAAGTACCATTTACCACGGCTACACAATATCGAGAACCCGTGTAAGCGGCCAAATCCCTTTCCATGCGATCCACAAAAGGGCCTACGGAGGATACAAATGTACTGTCAATACATTCATTTAAATACTGCTTTTCATTTCCGAAGAAATGTGGTGCATGGAGCGGAATTACTTCGTCAGTCGGATAGATGCTCCTTATAAAATCAGTAATTTTTTTTAATTTCTCCATTACATCTTTGCATCTAAATATTTACCCTTCTCTTCATGATCAAAATCGGGTATCATGGCTTGGAATAATTTAACCAAACCATCCTTACTCCAATGTTCCTCATTTTGAAAATGACGAAATTGCGCTAGAAAATCATTCAATTGTTCTGACTTTACTGTGGAATGATTTTTTACGATACCCAGATTCCTGAAACGATCCCAATTCACCTCTTCAGCAGCGGTATAAAACTCCTCAAAATCTTTTTCCCCCGTGGTATCACTGGCCGAAAATAAACAAGGCCAACAGCCAGGTTCAAGCTGCTCAAATGCTTGCCTTGCCTCCTCTTCCGTATTACAAATCAAGGGTTGATAACCCCACTCAGCAAGAAAGGCGACTGCGATATCTGAAAATTTGATGAGGTGCAAATCTTCAGATAACTTAGGAAAGAAAATTTCATTATTCTCCCCCAGAAGACAAGAAAAAAGACAAATCAATCCAGACTCTTCTGGAGTAACAAAATATCTTCTGACATCATTCGGAGCTACAATAGGTTGCTTCTTAGATAATCGCTGAGAAAATCCATGAAGCAACGAACCATCTGAAAAGGCTACATTCGCAAAACGAGCAGTCGAAATTTTTATATGCTTACTTTTTTCAAGTAAAAACAATTCCATGATTCGCTTAGACGCCCCCATCATATTGACTGGATTGGCAGCCTTATCCGTTGAAACACAAAAATATTTTTTCACTTTACTCCGGATGGCCCAATCAATGGTATCAATGGTATTGACTATATTAACTTGAATCATTCTGGAGAGAGTGAAAACATCTTTCTCACTTCTAACATGTTTCAAAGCGGACAGGTTAAGCACGTAATCAAATCCGCTCAACTCCTTGCAAAATTGAATAAACTCGATGGACTGAATATCCAAAGCAAAAGTCCTGAAATCCCCTTCAATATACCCCAGCGAACTGCGAATATCCCGCACTAATTCCACTAAATTATTTTCGCTGATATCTACTACATACAATCTTTTGGGAGATCTCTTGAAAATTTCCTTCACCACCGCCTGTCCAATAGATCCTGCTCCACCCAAAACTAAAAAACTAGAATTGGCCACCTCTGTGGAAATGACTTCATTTAATTGTTCCAAATCGTCACCTAGCAGGTTACGCTCTCTTCCTATGATTCTTTCAATTTTCATAATTCCTTCCATACAAAAATAAGAAATACCCCATTGTAAGATTGAATTTATTTATGTTCTTCAGCAATAGATCTATCTTAATTTTGTAAAAACTCTATCATGCCCAATCACAATCAAAAACCAGGTGTAATTATTCTTGGAGGACACGTTCAGGCTTTGGGCATCATGAGAGTGTACGGAAAGTTGGGAATTCCTTGTCTCCTAGTTGATCATACAGGTGTGAACCTGTCTCGTTTTTCACGCTATTGTAACCGGTTTGAAAAGATTGATTTTGATCATTGGTTACCCACTTTACGGCAATGGAAAGAAAATAACCAATACCGCAATTGGATGATTTTCCCCACCAATGATGCCCACGTCGAACTGCTCAGTAAGCATAGAAAAGAATTATCAGAACATTTTTTTGTAACCACTGATGAATGGAATATTGTTAGTCAATTTTATGACAAGACGCATTCCTACTCCTTATGCAGAGCGCTCAATATCCCAATAGCGGCAACTTTTACGAATGTGTCATGGAAAGATCTTAAGGAAATTGACATCTCTTTTCCTTGCATCATCAAACCAGCCGTGATGCATTCCTTTTACAGCAAAACAAAGAAAAAAGTGCTTGTTTGTAATGATCGAATCGAATTGGAACATCAATTTCAACAAGCTTTAGCGATCATTCCACAAAACGAAATCATCATCCAAGAGATCATACAAGGCGATAGCAATAGACAGTTTTCAGCGTGTTTTTTTTCAATCAAAGGGGAGGTAATGGTTCAACTCAGTGCTTGTCGCATGAGACAACATCCTATTGATTTCGGTAATGCAACCACCTATGCGGAATCCATGTTAATACCAGAAATTCTTGATTTTGGAAAGAAAATTCTATCACACACCAATTATACCGGGCTTTGTGAAATTGAATTTAAAAAAGATATCAGAGATAACCAGTACAAATTCCTTGAAGTAAATCCCCGAACTTGGAAATGGCATCCCCTTGCCATCAAAAGTAAATCTCCATTTTTAAAAGCATTCTATGACTTCGCTTCGGAGAAGAAGATTGAAAAAACATTGGATTTTCAGTTCGCATCTTACCAACATGGACTTACCGATTTTCCCATTCAGCTCCAACTTTGGAAGTTGAAAAAAAACTATGCCTTCCGGAAAATTTCCCCCACTCAATATGCCGTTTGGGAACGTCGTGATCCTCTACCTTGGCTGATGGAAAAACTAATACTCCCTTATCTCATTTTGAGCAGATAACATGAAGTTAGCAAAAAAAAGAATACTAATTGAAGTAAATCATCCGGGGCAAGTTCACCTCATCCGAAATACCTATCATCAGCTCATTGAGAGAGGACATTTTATCAGGGTGATTTGCAAAGAAGAAAACATCATCACCCACTTGCTCCGTCACTATCAAATCCCTTTCATTTCATTAGGAAAAAAAGGAAATGGAAAATGGGGAAAGCTAGTTAAACAAATACTATTCGATCTCAAGGCTCTTGGGGTTGTAATACGACACAACCTTAAAATTGGATTGGGCAGCTCTATCACGAATGATCACCTTTCCCTCATTCTGCCGTGGTTTAGGGCCATACACCTAAGTGATGATGATGAATCTGCTGTACCCCTTATAAAAAAATTCTCGTATCCATTTACAGACGTCATTTTGGCCCCATCCCCTATTCAATTGCCCAGTTTTGAAAATAAATTGATTCGGTACAATAGTTATCACGAACTGGCCTACCTGCATCCTGATGAATTCATACCTGAATCTTCGGTATTGGAGGAAATCGGACTGACCGAAAAAGATACTTTTTTTGTTTTGAGATTTGTTGCGCTCAAAGGACATCATGACGACGGACATCAAGGGATTTCATTAGAACAAAAAAGAAAAATCGTTCAATATCTTTCCACCATTGGAAAAGTTTTTATTACCTCAGAGAAAGCCATTGAACAAGAATTTGAACAGCATCGACTTCCTGTAGCTCCAGAAAAAATACACAGTTTACTGTATTATGCCTCTGGCTTTGTAGGCGATAGTCAAACGATGACAACAGAAGCCGCTCTGCTAGGCACGCCCGCCTTTAAATGCAACACATTTGCCGGCGTCCTGTCCATTCCCAACGAAATAGAGCACACCTACCAACTTTGTTTCGCATTTACCCCACAAGACTTTGATTCCTTTTTCAAGGCCATTCAATCCACTCTTTCTAAATCGGATAGTAAACTACAATGGACAACAAGAAGGGCGAGGTTATTAGAAGATAAAATCAATTTGACACGGTATTTGGTTCAATTCATCGAGCAATATTGAATACTAACAGTATTCTTTAAAATACCATTGCACCGCCTCTTTGAGTCCATCGTTGAAATTGTATTGAGGATTATACCCTATCATCGTTTTCGCTTTTTCTATGCTTGCCCATGAATGGGGAATATCACCGACACGATTGGGGCCAAATTGAATCTGACTATCCGTAATTTTTACATTCAAAGCGTGTAAATGCCCTCTCATCATATTGACCATCTCCACCAAAGATGTTCTTTCGCCTCCCGCAACATTTAATACTTCTCCAATCACCGCATCATTAGAGGTGGATAAACAAAGCAGATTCGCTTGAATGACATTGTCAATGTAGGTAAAATCTCTGGTATTAGATCCATCTCCATTAATCTGCACAGAACCACCGGTTAGTAGTGTTCTGGCGAACTTTGGAATCACTGCAGCATATGCGCCTTCGGGATCTTGCCGACGTCCAAACACATTAAAATACCGGAGTCCTACCACATTGAGTCCATACAAATGATGAAAAACTCTCGCATATTGCTCATTCACCAATTTGGTAACGGCATAGGGAGAAAGCGGGTTACCAATAACATTCTCCACTTTGGGTAAAGCAGGAGAATCTCCGTAGGTACTTGAACTGGCCGCATACACAAAGCGTTTAACATTTGACTCCTTAGCGGCCACGAGCATGTTTAAAAAACCGTCGATATTTACACTGTTGGTATTTATTGGATTGTCAATCGATCTTGGCACAGAGCCCAGCGCTGCTTGGTGCAGCACAAAATCTTGATTTTCAACTGCCGCTTTGCAGGTATTTAAATCTCTTATGTCTCCCTCCAGCAAATGGAAATTTGGGTGACCCTTGAAAGATTCAATATTGGCTCTGCGTCCTGTGGAGAAATTATCCAAGCAAGTTACTACGTGACCCAAATTAAGGAGCGCCTCACACAAATTGGAGCCAATAAAACCAGCCCCACCTGTTACCAATATGCGTGAATGCTCTTTCATAAAAATATGCTAAATAGAAATACTTTTTAAGTCATTCTGCACCATTATTCTTACCAAATCCCGGAAAGAAGTCTTGCTTGGATTCCAACCCAATTTATCCATTGCCTTTTGCGGATTTCCCAATAATTGTTCCACCTCTGTGGGTCTGAAATAATGAGGATCCACTTCAATCACCACCTCTCCCGTATCTTTTCTACTTCCTTTTTCCTCCAATCCCTCACCGCTCCACTCGATCTCTATTCCAGCCTCTAAAAAAGCAAGTTCGCAAAATTCTCTTACGCTGTGCATTTCTCCAGTGGCAATTACAAAATCCTCGGGCTCTGAATGTTGCAACATCAACCACATGCACTCAACATAATCTTTTGCGTATCCCCAATCTCGCATCGCATCCAAATTACCTAGGTAGAGCTTTCGCTGCGCACCTTTTGCAATTCTCGCAGCGGCCATCGTAATCTTTCTGGTAACGAAAGTTTCTCCCCTTCTTTCACTTTCATGATTAAATAAAATCCCATTCACCGCAAACATTCCGTAAGCTTCCCTATAATTCTTGGTTATCCAAAAAGCATATTGCTTAGCCACGCCATAAGGTGATCTTGGATAAAAAGGGGTAGACTCTGATTGAGGAACTTCCAGCACTTTCCCATACAATTCAGATGTAGAGGCCTGATAAATTTTACATTTCTTTTCCCAACCTAAAATGCGCACGGCTTCTAGGATTCTTAACGTGCCAATTGCATCTGTATCAGCAGTATATTCTGGGACCTCGAACGACACTTTAACGTGACTTTGCGCTGCTAAATTATACACTTCATCAGGCTCCACTAACTTTAGAATCCTTACTAATGAGCTTGAGTCGGTAACATCACCGTAATGAATCTGCAATGGTCTAAGCTGGTGACTGTCCTTGATCCAATCTTCCAAATACAAATGTTCTATTCTAGAAGTATTAAAATAGGATGATCTTCTGATGATACCGTGTACCTCATACCCCTTCTCAATTAAAAGTTCCGCGAGGAATGACCCATCTTGGCCATTGACTCCGGTAATTAATGCCTTCTTCAAATGAGAATTACTCATCAAACAGTAGTACCTTCTCTCTTGGCCTTTTCTGTGAAACTCTTCTGCATTCGCAACCATAGCCAAATTCCAAAAAAGCCACCTAGGATGCAAATGGTGTTCATCGGAGTCAATAAATTAACCAAAATGTTTTTGAAAAACCATTGACACATATCTCCAATCGGAACAATGATACTCTGCAAATTCATAATTTGTATTTTTTACAAAAATATGAACTTTTACCTAGAATTGTTGCAAACATCTCTCATTTTTGCGTTTGAATATGCTTCTACGTTATTTCACCCAAAACAACAGGGGGTTACTCTTCTTTTATCCCATCATCATCGGATTATTGAGCACCGCTCTCATTTATTTCCTTCCTTCCATCACCCATTCCAGTCCACTGTATGCCTCAGGATACATTTTTGAAACGCAGGAATCTTCCATTTGGATTTTCATTTTAGTGACGGTAATTACGGCCACCATTTTCGCGGGGGTGGTAAATAAAGCCTTCAACAGTAGTGAGCTTTATTTTCAACCTTCCTTTCTGGTGGGATTCCTATCTTCCATCGTTTTCACTATTTCATGCATCAAAATTCATAGTTTTAGTTGGTCAGTAGCACAACTATTTTTGGCTTTCGCATTGTTTTTCTCTTTGCAAATTCAAAATCAAAAAAGAATTTACCCCTCACTCTTCCTGGCCCAAATTTCGGTAGGCATCAGCATCTGTATTTTTCCTCAAAACATAGGATTTGGGTTGGCTCTTACTACTACTTTGTTGATGAATCGAAGCTTTTCCATCAAAGAATTACTTTTTTCCCTCTTCACTATCATCATTCCTCTCCTCTATTGGTTAAGTTATAGCTTTATCACTGACCAGTTATCAGATTGGTTTTTTTGGTCCAAAACACCCACTACATTTCCAGTAAACAGCCTTTTCTCCTCTATCGTTTTTTGGGTTTGCTCGGTTTGTCTGTTATCCTCTTTAGTGGGAATTTTTAAAAAAGAAAATCGTCAAACCAATAAAACTCAACAAGCCAAAAACACATTACTGATTTTCCTATTTTCTTCAATTTTAAGTAGTCTCATATGCTGGATTACGCATGAACCATTTACACTTTACAATTTTTCTCTCCCTTTTATCCTGATCGTTGGATACTATTGGACACATTATCGCGTGTCATTGATGGCGCCATTCCTTTTTTATTTGTGGATCATTACTCATTTTTTATTTGCTTTTGAAGTGATTCATTGACCCGGAGTAACTTAAATTTGCAAAAAAACCGTTATGAAATTTGGTATTGTCGTTTTTCCAGGCAGCAATTGTGATGAGGATTTGTATTACACCTTGAATGATGTACTCAATCAAGAGGTTGTCAAACTATGGCACAAAGAAACCGACCTACAAAATTGCGATTTCATCATGGTTCCTGGAGGATTTTCTTACGGAGATTATTTAAGAAGTGGTGCCATTGCGCGCTTTTCGCCCATTATGGATTCTGTCATTCAACATGCCTACAAGGGTGGTTATGTGATGGGGATTTGCAATGGTTTTCAAATTCTAACAGAAGCCAAATTGCTTCCTGGTGCTCTCTTGCACAACACCTCAAGAAAATTTATTTGCAAAAATGTGTTTTTGAAAGCGGAAACCCAAAGCAGTATCCTCACACAAAACCTTTCAAGCGAAAAAGCCTACAAAGTACCCATCGCACATGGTGAAGGAAACTTTTTCGCATCCGCCGACGAAATCAAACGTTTGGAAGATCAACAACAAATTCTCTTCAGATACTGCAATGAGAATGGAGAAGTGGATGCCGCTTCTAACCCCAATGGGTCTTTGAACAACATCGCAGGTGTAACCAACGAAAAAAGAAATGTTTTTGGGATGATGCCCCATCCCGAAAGATGCACCGATTTCGAATTATCCAATACCGATGGTCGTCTGATTTTTGAATCCCTATTGAGCCTCCTCCCCGCTTAATTTGTGCATTAACAAAATATCTATTTTGTTGAATGAAAAGGCAACTTTCTTTAAACAAAATAAAATAATGAGAAAAGTAAGTTTTCGCTTCCTCTTTCTGTTTTCACATCTGACCCATTGGAGTCAATCCAATCCCCACAAATTAGTCGAACGGGATTTATTTCGTTGAAATAAAAGACAACCTTAATACCACACAATTGAAATTACAAGTGATTCATTGATGTAATGAAAAATAAAAAAAAGGGGCAGTGGCCTCCTTTTTTATGCAATACCATTCAGTAAATCGTCATCCACAATATTTGGCAGGGTCACCTTTAATAAAGGTTCTATTTCCATAGCGCGTTGAATCGCAAAAACAGCTTCTTCATTCCGTGCCCAACTTCTTCTGGCAATGCCATTATTCACATCCCAGTGCAACATGCGCTTCAAACGAACGCTTGCAGATGCTGTTCCATCGAGCAACATCCCAAATCCACCGTTGATCACCTCTCCCCATCCAACACCGCCGCCATTATGGAGACTTACCCATGTAGCTCCTCTGAACGCATCTCCCACAAAATTTTGAACCGCCATGTCCGCCGTAAAACGCGAACCATCATATATATTGGAAGTCTCGCGATAAGGCGAGTCTGTTCCACTCACATCATGATGATCTCTTCCCAACACCACCGGGCCGATTTCACCGGCCGCAATGGCATCATTGAATGCCTGTGCAATGGCCATTCTTCCCTCCGCATCCGCGTATAAAATTCTTGCTTGAGAACCCACCACCAGTCGATTCTTACCCGCCTCTTGGATCCATCGAATATTGTCCGCCAATTGTTGCTGAATTTCAACAGGCGCCGATTCTTTTAATTTTTGCAATACGCTCTCCGCAATCCGATCTGTTTTTTCTAAATCCGTAGCTTCTCCTGAACAACACACCCATCGGAAGGGTCCAAAGCCGTAATCAAAACACAAAGGACCTAAAATATCTTGTACATAACTGGGATAAGCAAAAGCTACTCCGTCGATGGTCCTATTATACAACTTACTTCCCGGGGTGGCTAATACATTGGCCCCTGCACGGGAAGCCTCTAACAAGAAAGCATTTCCATAATCAAAAAAGTACATTCCTCTTTCTGCATGTGCAAGGATAGCTGCTGCATGACGTTGTAATGTGGATTGAATAGCCAGCTTGAAGGCTTCCGGATTCTCTGCCATCAGCACATTTGCCTGATCAAAAGAAAGACCTGCTGGATAATAACCTCCTGCCCATGGATTGTGCAGGGATGTTTGATCACTGCCCAAATCCACCGACACCTCATGCTTGAGTAGCTCTTCCCACAAATCAACGATATTTCCGACAAACGCATAACTCCTCACCACGCCTTCCTGTTTGTCCTTTTTGGCTTTTAATACAACTTGAGTAACATCCTCCTCAATGACATCTACCCATCCTTGCTCAAAACGTTTGTAGGCCGCTTTGGGATTCACCTCCGCCGTGATGCTCACACATCCCGCAATATTGGAAGCCTTGGGTTGAGCACCAGACATCCCCCCCAATCCGGCGGTTACAAAGAGTAATCCATTTCCTGGGAGGTCGTACACTTGATTGTCACCTCTTTGTTTTCTGAGCATACGAGCTGCGTTCATTACAGTGATCGTGGTGCCATGCACAATCCCTTGGGGACCAATGTACATGTAGGAGCCCGCCGTCATTTGTCCATATTGCGTAACACCCAATGCATTGAATTTCTCCCAATCATCTGGTTGACTATAATTGGGAATCATCATCCCATTGGTCACTACCACACGGGGTGCTTCTTTGTGCGATGGAAACAAACCTAGCGGATGACCACTGTACATGACCAACGTTTGTTCATCCGTCATTTCCGAGAGATATTGCATCACCAAGCGATATTGCGCCCAATTTTGAAATACCGCGCCATTTCCACCATAGGTAATTAACTCATGAGGATGCTGAGCTACGGCAGGGTCCAAATTATTCTGAATCATCAACATGATGGCTGCCGCTTGTTGTGACTTTGCCGGATACCAATGGATGGGACGAGCTTTGATTTCACCTGCAGGACGAAATCGATGCATGTAAATTCTACCAAAATCTTTCAACTCTTGGTCAAACTCAGGCAAAAGTTCAGCGTGCATAGAACGGGGGAAATAGCGCAATGCATTGCGCAGGGCCAACTTCCTTTCCGCCTCATTTAAAATTTCCTTTCGTTTGGGAGCATGATTGATGTGGCCATCCCAAATCGGTGCGTTGGGCAATGAATGAGGAATCCCTTTTTTTATTTCTTCTTGAAAAATTTGAATAGTAGCGTCCATTTTCCAAAGGTAAAGCTTGTAGACGTAAACGTGTACTACCTTTGCACTATGGAAAAGAAGAAAATACCCACTTCCGTTTATGCGGAAATGACTCCTAACCCTCTCACGATGAAATTTGTGGCCAACAGAACCTTGATTGCGGGTGGGATGCAAGTGGAATATAAGACCAACGCAGAGGCCAAAGGGTCATCACCATTGGCACAAGAACTTTTTCATTTTCCCTTTGTAAAAAGCATTTTTATTAGTTCCAACTTCGTTACCATTACCCGTGACGAAAGTTTAGACTGGGACATGATTGTCATGCAGTTGAGAGAATATATCCGGGAATGGTTGATGGATAATGAGATTGCCGTGAGTGCAGTACCCGCTCATTTAATGGTGAGAGAGACAGAGAATGATCCGTCCAATAATATCAACCAACCCATTACTCCAGCCTACACGCCTAAACTCCCCGCTAGTGAGTATGACGAGGCCATCATTCATTTATTGAATGAGTATGTTCGGCCAGCCGTTGAACAAGATGGAGGCGCCATCGATTTTGTAGGATATGACAACAAGGTGGTGTATGTAAATATGCGCGGTGCTTGCAGCGGATGCCCCTCGTCCACCGCTACCCTGAAAGGGGGAATTGAAAATTTATTGAAGGCGAAACTACCGGATGTAGTAGAGGAAGTAATGGCGCAATCGGTCTGATGACTACGTATTTCATTCATGGTTTTTTAGAGGATAATTCCATGTGGGAAAAAATTCATTTCCCTCCTCAAATGCAGCCTCGATTTATTGAAATTCCTGGACATGGCAACAAACTACACGATAGCTGTCCAGAAAAAATGATTGAAATCGCCCAACTTATTGCCCCTGAATTGGAAGATACTGAATTCAATATCATTGGGCATTCCATGGGAGGTTATCTAATAGGAAGTCTCTTAGAAATAGGAATTCGGCCTCAGAAAATCGGCCTTTTTCATTCGAAACTTGGAGAAGATCATGCTCAGAAGCGAGAACAAAGAAGACGTGCAATCGATTTGGTGAAAGAAAATAAATTACTCTACATCAAAACCATGATTTCCAATTTATTTTCTCCGGATCAAAAAGAATCATTCAAAGAAATAATAGGCGTTTTAGTCCAGCATGCTCTTCCTATATCCATAGAAACGATTACCCATTGTCAACTTGCCATGATGAATAGAATGGATGGAATTTCTATCGTAAGAGAATTGTCCATTCCCACATTTTATTTTGCCGGTAATCAAGATCAAAGCGTTCCTATGGAGCAAATAGATGGAGAAAAAAAACTTCTAGCAGAACTAGCACAAGTAACCAAAATACAGGACATCGGGCACATGGGCCACATAGAAGCTCCTCACGCTTTTTCCGATTGGATGGAAAAAAATTTCAATTAGCCATTACTCGACACAAAAAGTTTGTGAAAGTCTAAAATCCCCTTTGATTACCATCATTTTATACAAGCCAGAAGCCAATATTTTGATGTCTACCGATAAGAGATTATTAGCCGCAACCCCACTCAATAGCCTACGTCCCTGTGCATCAAAGATTTCCCACTGAAATTGATCAGTGAAAGGACTCTTAATGAATACAAACCGCGAAGCAGGATTAGGGTAAATCAACAAACTTTGAATATCAGAATTCTCATCAACACCGACAAGAGTTCCTATACAATTGCAACTATCATTATACACATCATTGATGGTATTGACATTCCCATCATCACATAAATCCGTTGGCCCAAGACAAATTCCAGAATTATAATTTGCATTGGGATTGTAATTGCAGGCAGTAGAATCCCAACAACCAAAAAGAACAATATTAGGTGCCCCTGGTGTTATTTCTTGTAACACCACATTGCTATTATCCAATGGTGTACCTCCGTCCGGCACGCGAGACTGACCTTTGTCCAATCCATTGGTTTGGACCGTCTCATTAAATGGAGCATATCCTGGATTGATTTGATACAGACCCAATGCGTTGATCAGATTCACCGCTGGAGCATCGTCAGTGACATACACCATGGCATCCAACAAATAATGGCTATGCGCAATCTGTCCAAAAGAAAAATCCGCCCCATGTCCTAAATGCAAAGCCACTGCATCACACCCATTCTGAATGATGCTATTGTCTATCATCCAATCTACATTTTCTGTTTGTACACTTCCAATCACAAAAAATCCAGACGAATCAGCCACCTGACCTTCCAAATCATACACCTGATAAACCGCTCCGGTAGCTCCGTCGTACAGGACCATTACTACATTGTCCAATGATGCATTGGGCGTAGTAATCAACTCAATGAATTCTTCTGTATCTGTTCCTGTTGGATTGTCTGCATTGATTTCATTGATCAAAATAGACGCATGCTGTAAAACCTCCAGGTTAATGATATTATCCGTCCAATCATAGCAAATATTGGAATAAGCAGAGGTAAAGGGCAGTCCTACAACGGAATCATACAAAATTCCCGAATAAGAAAGTCCAACAACATGATAAATCCCCAAAGCAAGTGAATCATAATTAAAGGTATCTGGCAACCATGTCAAAAAATTTCCCGCGTCATCCGTGAGAGCAAACAGAACAGAATCACTGTCTAATTCTTCCGATAACATCCAGTTCAAGTAATCAACTTCACCATCCTTAACAACATAATAGTGATCCAAATTATCGGGACCCGATAAAAGACCCGCCGAACAAGGAGGTGAGTTATATCCGCCCGGAGTGACTGAATTTAATCCAAACACACTGACATCAAAAGCTGCACCTCCATCCGGTAATCTGGATTGGCTGACATCCTGTCCAGACAACTGATTGGTCTCATTGAAAGGTTGATACAATGGGTCAATTATATTTAACCCAAGTGCAGCAATCAACGAAGCAATAGGAAGATCATCCGTTACATATACCAATGCATCCACTAAACCATTGGCATGAGCCAAAGTACCATTTGGAAAATCAGCAATAACACCCTGATAAATGGCAATCGCATCACAGCCATTCTGAATAAAACTTCCGTTGAGCTGAATGGCTGCACTGGGAATCAATGCCGATCCAATTACAAAAAAACCTAAGCTGTCAGTTTGGAAACCAGATAAATCAAACGAACCATAACTCAAATTATTGGATCCATCAAAGAATACCAAAACTAAACTATCTAGACTCAAATCAGGAGAGCCAAACAACTCCACAAATTCTTGATTATCCGCACCACCGGGATTGTCTGCGTTTACTTCATTGATCACTACTTGGGAAAAAGAAACCAAGGACAATAATTGCAATCCTAATCCAACTAAAACTACTTTAAAGAAAGAATTCATAACGAATTTAGTTTTTTATCCAAGTGCTCTGGTACATTTTCCCATCACAGATCATTCTGATTGTATAAACCCCTATCGCAAGTTGATTGACATCCAATTGCGTGGTATTGCCCGTCACTTTTTCTCGAATCAAGATTTCACCTTGTATATTGACGATTTGCACTTCCTCCATCTTCTCATTGGCATCAACTTTCAAAAGACGAGCGGTAGGGTTAGGGTAAATACTGAATTGGACATTATTTTCAGATAATCCAACAGAGCCACCTCCATTAGAGGCTCCTGGAGTAGGGGCTTGTGCAACAAATAGAGATAAGGTAAACGCTGCACCACCATTGGGTACTCGAGAGAGAGAATTGGTGTTATTGGCCGCTCCTTCATCCAACTGGATTTGACCTTGAGCAAAGGTTGTCATTAACTCCACATCCTCGGCATCTGCAGTGCCGTAAACAACGGCATCCACCGCATTGGTGATGCTTGGAGAAGTTCCATTTGGCCAAACATCAATAGTAGTATTATTGTACAACACCACCGCATCCGCACCATTTTGGAGCGAGTTGTTATTAATAACAACATTGACATTGGGAACATTGACATTGCCCACCACAAAATAACCAGAAGTAGGAATCACACTACCTGATAAGTCAATCGACTGATAAGAGGCATTTGCAGGATCACCGCCATTGAAAAAAACCAAAACATAGCCATCCAAACTTGTCCCTGCAGCGCCATAAAGTTCCACAAATTCAGTGCTATCTGCTCCAGGTTGATCCGCATCCACTTCATTGATAACAACAGATTGAGCCGTTGAATACAAGGATATAAATCCACTTAACCAAAATAAAATTGTTCTCATGTTAATCGTAATTTTAATCAAAATTAATCAAAACCAATGTTGCGTTCCACAAGAAATCTACAATTTCCTGATTCGCCAATCAGAAGGATAATGATTACTGAATCGATTGCCCACCCATTTCAACCAGGCCAATGGCTGATCTAACCAAAATGCCAAATACCAACCATTGTCTCCATTGATTTCAGGACGCCAATCCAAACCTCTCAAAATATCTAAGGCTTCTGAAGTATTCAATTCCACCTTTTGAAAAGAGGTCGCAAACAAGCCGGAAGTAATCAATCCTTGTTGAGGAACAAATTTCTCTTTAATGATACTTCCCACCGGAATTCCCACCATTCTGGGCCTATCCAACCAAGATAAAATATCCAATGGTCCAGAGTAGGCCACTACTTCCTGGTTTTCATTGATTAAAAATGAATTCTCCTTTTGATCAATAAAATCTGTCATAACCTTTAAAGTCGCTGTAGGGCATTTGCTCCACAAGGCTTGCTTAGCTACTTTTTGCTTCTCTAACTTGGTTTTCACACTTACATCGCTTCTTTTGAAAACACCGCAAAAAAATCCTTCTCCTTTTGCCAAATGGGGAAGAAAATGAATGGCCCGATATCCTTCTCCAATTTTCCAAATGGCGCCATTGGGCAAATCAAGCTCACTCCAATTGTCCCATAATTCACTATTGATCAAATACTCGCATTGATCCTCATTCTCCTCCCTTGCAAATGTGCAAGTGGAGTAGATTAAATATCCACCGGGCCTCACTAATCTTGCTGCCTCATTCAACAACTCCTTTTGTATTCTTTGACAATTATTGACATTTTCTATTGACCACTCTTTTCGAGATAAATGATCTTTGCGGAACATTCCTTCCCCACTGCAAGGAGCGTCTAACAAAACCAAATCCCACTTTGCATCTCCTCCTATTTGATGAACAGGTGATTGTGCCACTACACTTTTGGTGCTCCCAAACTTGATCAGATTTTCACATAAAATGACGTTTCGCTTGGCTTGAACTTCGTTGCTTACAATCACCTTCGCATTGGTTAAAGCTTGATGCAATAAAATCGATTTGCCACCCGGCGCAGCACACAAATCCAACACATACTCAACATCCATGGCCTCTGCCAATAAAGCGGCCACCCGATGCACAAACATCGAGCTCGATTCCTGCGGATAATATTGTCCCAAATGAAATCGAGGATCCAACGTAAACGAGGGGCGTTCTTTTAAATAGACGCCTTGAGAAAAATAAGGCACACTCTCCTCGCCTTCCCACAGAACATGGCTATTCTTTTTTGATACTGAAACAGCAGGAGCTTGATCCAAAGACTCCAGAAATTTCAGACCTTCCACCTCTCCATAATCCGACATTATTCTCTGCACAAAGGCATCTGGAAGTGCAATCTTCTCTTGCATCATGATGAAATCTTTTTGTTACGCCTTCTTCTCTTCCCCTTGTCTTTTTGAATAACATCTTTACGTGCATCTGATTTTTGACCATCCCATCCACCTCTCCTCTGTATTCCCACCCATTTGCTCTTCAATCGATCTTTCCACTTCAATCTCTGCTCTTCTGCATTGGCATTAAATACAAAATCTTCAGGTTCCTTTTCAACCGAGAAAACCAATGCATTGGGTGGACCTTTCATTAAAATATACATCTTCTTTCCATCCTCCTTTGGCTTTTGACTTGGATCTCTCAACAATAAATCACTGACTTGAATTCCAAATAAATAGTTCAGCTCGACATTAAAATGATGGGTGGCCCTCATCACCATGTTGAAAGCAGAGGTGTTAATCTCCATCCAAGGAATATCTAGTACTTCATTGCTCAACGAAATAATATTTTTCAGTTTTGAAAATTGAACATTATCGAGGCGTTGTGCCAACAAATCCTCATCGACTACCGGAGCAATCCAACGATTCTTCTTGATATATTCAGAAACCTCTTGCAGCCATTTCAAATGCTCAATATTTCCATTGCTCAATTCGACATCCGCCACAAATTGGATACTCGGACGATTCAACTTCCACTGTTGATCCAGCAAAAAATTTAATTCAACATTGGCATTCAAATTCCCACTCAACTGGTCATATTTAATAACCTCTTGTCCCAAATTATTGAACTGCCGAAGCCCCTCTTTCATGTTGATATCAGAGAGCACAACATTGGCATCAGTCAACCAAAAATCATCCTTCACTTGAGACAACTCGAAATCTCCAGAACATTTCCCCCCTGCCAAATTCATTGATATATCCGAAATCAGCAAATTACTTGGCGACGCCTTTGCGTTGAATTGAATATTGTCTGCGCGTACTTCCTCAAATTGAAAATGGTCAATTTTCCCCATTAAATTCCAATTGGTTCTTGGTAGAAAAAAATTCACCTGAGCATTGGATCCAGAAACGATAAAATCTTGAAGATTAAATTGCTCGCTATGGAATTCGATTTGGGTGGTTAAATTTTGTTCTTTAGTGGTCAAGTATGGAATTAAATTCTGAACACTTCCATTGAGCTCAAAACTTGAATTTCCAACATTGGCTTTGAATTGCTGGACTTGAGCAGACTGCTCAAAAAGCTGCATTACCGAATAAACATTACTCAATCTGATCAAACCATTCTTGAATTGAAAATCACCATCCTTGATGATGATGCCACCACCCACATTTACTTTGGTCCAATCAACGGTAGAATCCGCCAAAACAGAAGTTTTGCCTGCCACATCCGCGGTCAACTGAATTTGACCTTTGGCCACTTCTAAAGTATCCCATTTCAAATATTCCTTCACGTCCTCAATGTTGGCCTCCATCTGAACATGGACATTTACATCAGGGTCAGACAGATTATTCACAACACCATTGATGTCGCATTTACCTCCGCCCAAATTTGCACTGAGAGAATGAATCGAAATGGCATCCATATTATCCTTCAAATGGTAGGTCATGGCAAGGTTCAACTCATCCAAAGCCATTTGAGAATTCGGCTCCAGTACTTTTCCTTCTTGCCAAATAATATCGGCCTTAATTTCCGGATTATTGAAAGAACCCACGGCCATTGAATTAAAAGACAACTTGCCTTTGGGTTCATACTCTTTTACCCAATGCGCAATAAAATCTGGCATAGATTGCATAAGATCTGAAGCCTGCAACTCATCAGAATTCAAGCTACAGTTTAAATCTCCTTTCGCAAAATTTACCCAACCATTGAGATGAAGCGCCGATTGAGATAAATTGAAATCGGTTTCTTTGAAAGCCAATTGCTCTTGAACCTTATCAAAATACACCTTTCCGGACAATTGTATATTCCTTTTCTTAAGCCACTCTCTTTGCTCTATTTCTAGGCGAATAGCCCTTCCCTTCAGATCCACCTCTAATTCGACTAGATCCACACTAAAATCTCCCTTTAACTTTCCTTGATCAATGAAGACGTCACTTTGGAATCCTTTATCGTTTTGGTAACGAACGCTAAAATCTTCCAACACCATTCGCTTGAGTGAGAAAGGAAGTGAATCCTGCACTTGGCGAGCAGTGTCCATGACCAGCCAATTCTTTCCGCGTCGCTGACTTTCTCTCAAGTCAATGCTTCCATGATGCAAAATCAATTTATTTACCTCATACTTTCCTTTCCATGCATCCCATACATCAAAAGACAAGTAGGTTCTCTCCGCCTGAAAAAGAGTATCCTTTCCAAATGAATCCAACACCCAAAAATTCTTTAGTTCAATACTGACCATAGGAAAGCTTGACCAAAAAGACAAGTCGATAGACTCGACACCAGAGGGCGTTTGGATGGAAGTTTTTAACTGTTTCCAAGCCATTTCAATAATATCATTTCGAAATATAGAAACCATCAACGCAGAGACTGAAATGAACATGATCAACACCGCCATCACCACAACGACAGCTTTTCGAATGATCAGTCTCCACCTAGGCTGCAACATCCTCTGCTTGATATTTTGGTTGACCTCCACTTCTCCTTCTCATCAACCATTTGACCATAAAAACACAGAAAAGTGTTCCCGTGACCAGCACCGTTAACCCTATTTGCGCCACTGACAAAGCATCCACTTCTACAGGATAATGATCCACCACCGCCCCTTCCATTTTGATCCATCCAAATGTCCTTTGTCCCCAACAAATTAACAGGCCCAACAAAAGTCCAATGAAGCCCCCTAAAGCATTGATTAAAACACCTTGAAAAATAAAAACCCGCTCAATTAAAACCGATGAAGCGCCCATGCTCGAGATAATTCTCAAATCATTGGTCTTTTCTAAAATCAACATAGACAAAGAAGAAACAATATTAAAACTGGCGATGAATAAAATAAAAAACAGAATTGCAAAAGTGGCCCATTTCTCTGATTGTGTTGTCTTATAAATCAACGCATTCTTTTGATTTCGGGTGGTCATTTGTAAAGAATCATTGATCCAATGCTGATTCCAATCCTTTGCAAATTCATCAATATCCACATCGGGCTCTAAAAAAACTTCCAAGGAGGACACCATATCCTTCATTCCCATCATCTGTTGTGCATTATGAAGTGGAACGAAAAGATACTTCACATCCAACTCTGCATTGGCGGAAAAAACACCTCTTATTTCTGAAGTCACTTCCGAGAAAGCCTGTTCCCTGAATCGAGATAATTTCCTTCCTTTGATGGGTACTCTAATCAATAAATCTTTGCGCCATTGTTCATCTAAAGGAATTTTAAGTTGACCACACACCCCCAATCCAGGAACCGAACTTACCATGACAGTATCGCTTACATCAAATTTGCCGCTTCGCATCAAATCCTTCATGCCCGTTACCGATCCATAATCTCCTTCCACCCCTTTCATCACCACTACACCATTGGCTTCTCCGTAGGAAATCCATACGTCATCTTCAAGCACTCTTTCTACCTTTGAAATGCTGTTGTCACCGATCATTCTTTGAAATTGCTCATCTGAAATGTCAAAAGGTCGCTTGGACATGTGTTCTATGACTACTGGTGCATCAAAGTGAGCAAATAAATCATCCACCAATGATTCAATTCCATTAAAAGCGCTCATCACTATCACCATCGCCGCAGTAACAAAAGCTACTACCACCATCGATATGATAGAAATGAGGTGAATTACATTCTTTGATTTTCTAGAAAATAAATAACGCCATGCTATGAAAAAAGCCAGCCGCATCTTACTTCCACGCTTTTACAATTAATCCTGTTCCTGTTGAATTTTTCAATGAAACATCCATCTGATTCATCACCAAGGCAAATGGATAAGTTATCAAATAATACAACGGAAGAATAATAAAAAACAAATAAGATGTATTCAACATGGTCATCGGATACTTCATGCTCAACAACCAAGAGATTCTGCCCCATTTGCCATAAGAATAATTAATCTCCCAAGTGCTGAATCCGGCCAATTGGAGCTTATTGGCCATGTCTTCCACTCCATACCCATCTCTCACGTGCTCTTCGATAAAACTGGTTTCTCCATCCTCGTGCACATCACTACCTCCTTGATCACTGGGAGTGGAAATGAGGAGCATCCCACCCTTCTTTAAACTCTTGGCGTAATTGGTCAACACCAACACATCCTCTTCTATATGCTCCATGACATCCACACACAATACCAAGTCAAAGTGATTTTCCTTGACATATTGCGTCAAATCAGCTACCATGAATTGAGCATTTGTAATTCCTTTTCTACCGAAAAAATTTTGGCAATCCGCTACCTGTTCCTCTTTGACATCCACGGCGACTATTTCAGCACCTCTGATTTCCTGCGACATCCTGAAGGTGTACTGACCAAAACCAAAGCCCGCGTCTAATATCTGTCTTTCCGAATTCGATTGATTCCATCCTCTTAAAGCCTTGCGTATATGCCACGAGCGCAGAAGCAATAAATCTAACAATCGGTAAAACAACACCCGCATCCAAAGTGCGCGGTTAAAAAAGCCACCCAATGTTCTTTTAATAGGATCGTAATGCATATCTCACTATTTTTTCAATAAACGATCAATCTCAGCTGCGTATTCCATGGAATCATCAAAAAAGAATTGAAGTTCAGGAATTTTTCTCATCTGCTTTCCTACTACCAATCCTAACTCTCTCCTCACTGCAAAATGATTCTCCTTCAACCACTTCATCACCATCTCCTTCTTTTCCGTTGGAAAAAGTGAAACATACACCTTGGCATAACCCAAATCGGGAGAAATTCTTACCAAAGTCACCGTAATGATGGCCCCGGTAAACCACTCATTTCCCTTTTTCTGAAAAATCACAGAAAGTTCTTTTCTAATCAAAGCAGAAAACTTTTCTAAACGAATACTTGCCATTTTCCAAAGGTAAGTCATCCTTTGCATAGCTTTGCCATCGTATGAAAAATAGCCCGTTTATCATTCGAAAAGGCACAGCACAAGATGTGCCCGCTGCCATGCAATTGATCAGAGAGTTGGCAGAATATGAAAAGGCCCCAAATGAAGTTACCGCAACGGAAGCGAGTATGACAGAAGATGGATTTGGAAAAAATCCCATTTTTGAAATGTGGGTGGCCGAGAGTGAGGACAGAATAGTAGGGTTGGCACTCACCTATTTGCGCTACAGCACTTGGAAAGGAAAAATGCTGTATCTCGAAGATATTGTAGTGACTGAAGCCCTGCGCGGAAATAAAATTGGTCGTGCGCTTTTCCTAGAAGTTTGTAAAAAAGTACAACAAGATCAATTGAACGGATTGATCTGGCAGGTGTTGGATTGGAATGAACCAGGACTTCGATTTTATCGTAAATTTAACGCGACATTAGACCCCGAGTGGATCAATGGGAAACTGCTACCTAGCGATATTGAAATGATTTTAAAAAATGAAAGTATTTAAGTTTGGTGGAGCCAGTGTAAAAGACGCTGAGGCCTTCTTCAATGTATATCGCATTTTGCAAGACCACTTGGAAAGCCCTTTGTGGGTGGTGGTTTCGGCCATTGGCAAAACCACCAATCATTTGGAAGAATTGCATAGCCAATGGCGCAATGGTGCTTTGACAGACTCTTCTTGGACAGCGCTTTTTGATCTTCATTTAAAGATAGCCCAACCACTCGGATTGGAGGGTCAACATCATCAGTGGCTCACCATTTGGAACGAGCTGAAACAAAAAGCACAGCAAGAGCCCCATGGACATTTTGATGAAACCTACGATGATTGGGTAAGCTATGGAGAACTACTTTCCACCTCACTGCTTTCTGAATGGTGCAATACACAGGGGCTGAAGAATCAATGGACAGATGCGAGGCAATGGCTCTCCACCGATAACCGACACCGAGACGCTCGAGTGCTTTGGAAGGAAACGCAACAGAAATTAAAATCTATTTCCACACTTCCGGTAACCATTACACAAGGATTTATCGGACATTGCGGCACGCATACTACTACGCTCGGAAGAGAAGGCTCTGACTATACAGCCGCCATCATTGCTCATTGTTTGGATGCGGAGGAGTTGGTAATTTGGAAAGATGTACCCGGAATGCTGAACGCCGATCCTAAGAAATTTGCCGATGCCATTTTTATCCCTCAACTCAGTTACAGGGAAGCACTGGAGTTGGCATATTACGGAGCGAGTGTCATCCACCCCAAAACGATTCAACCTTTGCAAACAAAAAATATTCCGCTCAACATTCGTTCCTTCATTCAGCCACAAAACTCTGGCACCTTGATTAGCCAATTGGGTGCTGCACATTATCCCACCTGCACCATATTAAAAGAAAATCAAACATTGCTTTCCATCAGTACCAGAGATGGTAGCTTTGTGGTAGAGGACAACATCATGGAAATTTTTCATCACTTGATCCATATTGGAATCAAAGTGCAATTGATGGAAAATAGTGCATTGAGCTTCTCTTTATGCGTGCAGGCAGAAAAAGAAAAACTAGACGAACTCTACCAAGTATTACAAACAAAATATCACATCAAATACAATCACCCCGTAACGTTGGTAACGCTTCGTCACTATGAGGAGGCAGATCTTATAAAGTGGAATCAGCCCGTGCTTTTAGAACAAAAAAACCGATCCACCGTCCGCTGGGTGATGGGATCAAATGTCCATCAATAAAAAAATCCCTTTCGGGATTTTCTCAATACTCATCTTCATTAAAGAAGAAATCTTCTTTGGTTGGATAATCAGGCCAGATATCCTCAATGCTTTCAAATACCTCTTCATCATCTTCTATCTGCTGTAGATTCTCCACTACTTCCAAAGGAGCGCCTGCTCTCATGGCGTAATCAATCAATTCATCTTTTGTGGCTGGCCAGGGTGCATCTTCCAAATAAGAGGCTAATTCAAGTGTCCAATACATACCAAATACTTTTTAAAAATTAATACTTTCACTACTACTTCATCCCACTTTTGCGCGAAAGTAGGATTTTCATTGGAAAATACAACATTTTTTTTAAAAAAGCAAATTTAGGGCTTCCAAAATTGCTCTTGAACCCCCTGTTCCTTGGAGATGTGGCGAGATAGAGTGAAATAATAATCAGAGAGGCGATTCAGAAAAACCATCAATTC
>Ga0169931_10001340_pt1 | contig 40654 bp, 36 predicted proteins | sample Kivu_15m_20L_FD_129675 | JGI IMG/M metagenome (GOLD analysis project Ga0169931, IMG submission 129675) | Freshwater microbial communities from Lake Kivu, Western Province, Rwanda to study Microbial Dark Matter (Phase II) - Kivu_15m_20L... | ecosystem: Environmental > Aquatic > Freshwater > Lake... | reverse complement strand
TCGAGGTCCTCGCGCCGGTCTGCTCGCATCACCACCACCAGATCCACGACCTCGGCTGGAACCTCACCCTCGACGACCACCGCAACGTCACCATCCACGCCCCCGACGGACGCACCGTGCAACACCAGCGGTTCGAACCGATCGTTGCGTGCTCAACCAGCCCGCAGACGGTGCAGGCCGCCGTCGGCGGTGGCAACCACGGCGTCGCCGCCGGGCAGCACCAGGGCGGCTGCCGTGATCGGGCCCGGCAGCCGGAACACCTCGACCGTGGTCCCGTCCGCAGCATCGAGACGATGGACGGTGCCGTCGGCCGCCGGCTGCCACAACACCCCTGCGTCCCCGAGCGTCGGTCCGCAGGCCAGAGCCGCACCGTTTCGCCGGTAGGGGCCGAAGGGGAGCGGTGGGGAACCGTCGAGGAGTCGACGCCAGCGGACCGCGCCGGTGTCGCCGTCGAGCCGGTACAGCTCACCCGCACCGGTCGTCACCACCACGTCGGTGTCGGTGTCGGGCGCAGCGGGGGCGCCGCTGACCGGGACGAGTGCGGGCCGCCCCCGTAGGAACAGCGAGTCGAGCCGGGCCTTCCAGCGCACGGCGCCCGTTGCCCCGTCGAGTCGGTCGAACCGGCCGCCCATCCGTCCGATCACGACATCGCTCGTGCCCTCGATACCGACCGCATCGGTGAGCGGGCAGCGGTGCTCGGGTTCGGTTCCCGCCCACAGCGTGGCGCCGGTGTCCGGATCGAGGCCGTAGAGGTTCGGCTCGTACATACCGAACCCGGCGACCAGCACCCCGCCGGCGAGTGCGGGCGCGGACACGGTCACGTAGTTCTCGGGCCGGCCGAAGTCGTCGCGCTGCCAACGTACCGACCCGTCGCCGAGGTCGAGCGCTGCGAACGTCCGGTATTCGCCGACGTAGACGGCGTTGCGATCGTCGTCCACGAGCGGGGTGGCGTGCACCCACATGGCCAAGGGATCACCGACCTGGGCGCGCCAGCGCACCATGCCGTCCCGGGCATCGATCGCAACGACGCCGCCGTTGACCGTCACCGCCACGACGAGATCACCGCTCGTCGCCGGCGTCGCCCAGACCGGCGCACCCAAGGGCACCTGCCAGCGCGTCGACCCGTCGGCCGGGTCGATACCGGCCAGACCACCGACGGCCCGGTCGTCGTCACCCCAGGCGCACACCACCGTGGCGGCGCTGCGCCCCGCGAGCACCGGCGCGGCGAGATGGACCGCTCCCGGCAACCGGATCGCCCATCGTCCTGGCCCCCGCACCTCGCCGGTCCCGGCCCGGAACGTCGCACCGCGGTCGTGCCCGGACCCCCACGCCACCGTGTGGATCGCCAGGTCGGTCCCGTCCCAGCGGTAGAGCCGGCCGTGGGCCGGCGACCAGTCGTAGGAGCCGAACGTGGCGTTGCCCGTGTTGACGTGCAACTGCCCGTCGACGCTGACGACACGAGAGGTGTGCCAGTGACCCGACAACGAACCGACGATCCGCACGTGGGGGGCGTCCGCCCGGACCCGGGCGAAGAACGACGACGGCATGTGGTCGTGCGTCAGGAACAGCACCGGCGTCCCCGCCGGCGCAGTCGCCAGATCACCGGCCAGCCAGGTCTCCTGGCGTGCCCCGTCACCCCCGACCCGCCATGCGAACCAGTCGATCGCCACGAGGCGCAGCCCGCCCCAGGTGCGCGACCACCACCGCGGCCCGACGTGGTGCTCGTACCGCCAGGTGGTCATGGTGCCCATGCCGGTCGATTCCTCGGGCCGGTCGGCCGGGTCGGCGTCATGGCCGTGGCCGTAGTGGTCGTGGTTGCCGGGCAGCACCAGCAGCCGCACCGGGGCGGCGGCGATCACCTCGGCGAGCAGGCCGAACTCGGCCGCCGTGCCGTGATCGGTGAGGTCGCCGGTGGCGACCGCGAACGACGGCGCCGGGAACCCGGCCGCCGGCGCCCCGGCCAGGATGGCCTCGAGCGCACCGAGCACGTCGGCCGGAGCACTCAACGGCTTGGATCGCAGCGCCCCGGCCTCGTCCCAGCCGTACAGCCCGTCGGGGTGGGTGAGCCGCACCGGCTCGGGCCCGGCGGACAGGTGCAGATCGGTCACCTGCGCGAACGAGAACGGCACCGACTGGGCCGTCGTCTGCAACGCGAACCGGACCTCGCCGGCCCACGGCGCCCACCACGGCCCGACGGCGTCGTGGCCCGACGGCACCGAGACCTGCGCGAACGGACCGTCGGGGGCGGTGACCTCGACGGTGCCGTCGGGGTCGGTCACCCACGTGGACACCCCGTCGCTCACGGCCACCCCGACCGCGGGCCGGCCGTCGACGGTGACGACGACCCGGGCCGTTCCGGCCCACCCTGCCGAGCCCGCCACCGGGCCCACCACCGGAGCCATGACCTCAGTCCACGCCCTTGCCGGCGGCGATGGCGTCCTGCGTCATGCCCGCGAACTTGGCCGCCGAGAAGTCGACGACGAGGCGGGCGGGTGTCTCGACGATCACCCGGTGCGGCGAATCGAGGAAGGCACGGAAGTTCTTGGTGTAGGTGTCGTCGGGCCGCTCGGTGATGCCGGAGAGCGCGTCGTAGAACCACGACTTCAGCTCGTCCCAGCCCGGCTCGCCGGCGGCGTGCACGACCGAGTCGCCCTTGTAGCTCGCCGTGATGCCGGCCCGGTTGACGACGATCGCCGACTGGGGCCGCTTGCGCAGCGCGGGAACCCGCTTGCGCCGCTCGGCGCAGGTCGTCCAGAACGTGCCGTCCTTGTAGACGTAGGCGACGACGACACCGACCGGGTAACCCTCGGCGTTGGTCCAGCTGAACACGCACTCACCACGCGAACCGATGAGGGCGTCCCTCTCGGCCTCGGTGAGCTGCATGCCGCTCAGGTCCTCGTAGTCGTGGCTCATGGTGCTACCCCTCCGACTCGGCCGGGCCCCTCGACCCGTGCCGACCCGAGACGCTACGCCGTGGGCTTCGACGGCGCGTACGGTGCAGGTCATGACGACCATCCTGGGGGAGGTCGCCGCCGGCTGGGAGCCGGTGCGCGACGCGTTCGCAGCCAACTTCACCGAACGGGGCGACGTCGGTGCCGGCGTCGCCGTCGTCCACCACGGCCGACTCGTCGTCGACCTCGTCGGCGGGCACCGCGACCGGGACCGCACGGTGCCCTACGGCCCCGACGCGCTGCAGCTCGTGTTCTCGACCACGAAGGGCCTCACCGCGGTGTGCGTCGGGTTGTGCCTGCAGCGAGGCTGGCTGTCGCCGACGCAACCGGTGCGCGAGCTGTGGCCCGAGCTTCCCGCCGAGGTCACCGTCGAGCAGCTCATGAGCCACCAGGCCGGGCTCGTCACCGTCGAGCCGCCCCTCACGCTCGCCGAGGCGCTCGACTGGGACACGGTGGTCCGTGGTCTGGAGGGAACCACCCCGCTGTGGGAGCCCGGCACCCGGCACGGGTATCACGCGATCACGTACGGCTGGCTCGCCGGCGAACTCGTCCGCCGTAGCGACCCGCAGCACCGCTCGCTGGGCCGCTTCTTCGCCGACGAGGTCGCCGGCCCGCTCGGCCTCGACGCCTGGATCGGGCTGCCCGCCTGGCAGGAGCCGCGCGTCGCCCGGCTGTTCGGCTCGGCACCGCCGAGCGATCCGGCGCTGATCGAGCAGCTGCTCGCCACCATGGGACCGGCGACGCTGGGGGGCCGGGCGCTGTCGATGAGCGGCGCGTTCGCCATGGGCGGCAAGGACCTGCCGTGGAACAAGCCCGAGGTGCGCGCCGCGCAGATCGGGGGTGCGAACGGGGTCACCAACGCCCGCAGCCTGGCCCGCCTGTACGGCAGCCTCGTGGGCACCGTCGACGGCGTCGGGCTGTTCGATTCGGCGACGGTCGAGCTGATGCGGGCCCCCCGGGTGGCGGGCCCCGACGCCTGCCTGCTCGCCGAGACCTCGTTCGGGATCGGGTTCATGCTCGACACTGCGTTCAACCCGCTGCTCGGCCGGGGGTCGTTCGGGCATCCGGGCGCCGGTGGGTCGCTCGGGTTCGCCGACCCCGAGACGGGGATCGGGTTCGGCTACGTGATGAACCAGATGCAGCAGAACCTCTCGGCCGACCCGCGCCAGGGAGCGCTGCTCGACGCCATCCGCTCCTGCGTCTAGCCCGGGCCCGGGGGCCCGTGGGCCGCGGCGCCCGAGGCGTGGGCCGCATGGACGGTCGGCGACGGGACGCACTAGTGATGCCGTCCGTGATGGAACACCTGAAGGCTGCGTGGGACGAGCTGACCGGCCCCGGCGGCCAGTTCGAGATGGTCGACGCCGAGATCCTCGGCAACCCGATGCGGGTGTTCAAGAACGCGCCGCCGTCGATGCGGTTCGTCTGGGAGCTGGCCCGGGGCTACGGCGAGCGGGACTACGTCGTCTACGAAGACGAGCGGTACACCTACGCCGACATCGACGTGCGCATCCGAGCCCTCGCCCACGCCCTGGTCGACCGCTACGGCGTCGGCCGAGGCGACCGGGTCGCGATCGCAATGCGCAACTACCCCGAATGGGTGATCGGCTACTGGGCGACGGTGTCGATCGGTGCCGCCGTCGTCGGCGTCAACGCCTGGTGGACGTCGGCCGAGCTCGAGTACGGCCTGACGGACTCGAGCCCGAAGGTGGTGATCGCCGACCGCGAGCGCCTCGAGCGCCTCGCCCCGGTGGTGGCGGGCCTAGGGACCCACGGCCCGCTCGAGGTGATCGCCGTGCGGGCCGACACCGCCCTCGTCGACGGCGCCGTCGCCTGGGACGACGTCGTGCGGCCCGGCGACGCCCCGGCCGATCTGCCGGCCGCCACGATCGACCCCGACGACGACGCGTGCATCTTCTACACGTCGGGCACGACCGGCTTCCCCAAAGGAGCCCAGCTCACCCATCGCGGCTCGATCAGCAACCTGATGCACCTCGCGTTCTGGGCGACGGCGGCGACGCTCGCCAGTGCCAAACAGGCGATCGCCGAGGGCCGCACGCCGGAGGCCCCACCGGCACCCGTGGCGGGCCAGCCCGTATTCATGGCACCGACGCCGTTGTTCCACGTCACGGCCAACAACTGCCTGCTGCAGCCGTGCACGTTGAGCGGTGGCCGCCTCGTGCTCACCCACAAGTGGGACCCGGCCCGGGCGCTCGAGCTGATCGAGCGCGAGCAGGTCAGCAACTTCTCGGGGGTACCGACCATGAGCCGGGAGCTGCTGGCGCATCCCGATTGGGGCCGCCGGGACACGTCGTCGTTGCAGGGTATGGGTGGCGGCGGCGCCGCGTTGCAGCCCGACCTGGTCGACAAGATCGACAAGTCGTTGGCTGGCGGCGCACCGTCCACGGGCTACGGGCTCACGGAGACCAACGGGATCGTCACGGCGAACTCCGCAGCGTTCTTCCTGGCCAAGCCGGCATCGTGCGGGCCGGCCATGCCGAGCTTCGACACCCGGCTCGAAAACGAGCAGGGCGAGCCGTTGCCCGCCGGGCCGGACACGATCGGCGTGCTGGCGGTCAAGGGCCCCAGCGTCATCAAGGGCTACCTGAACCGTCCCGACGCCACGGCCGACGCCATCCGCCAAGGCTGGTTCTCCACTGGCGACATCGCCCGGATCGACGCCGACGGGTTCATCTACATCGTCGACCGGGCCAAGGACATGGTGCTGCGGGGCGGCGAGAACGTGTACTGCTCCGAGGTCGAGACGGTGATCTACACCAACGACGCGGTCGCCGAGGTCGCCGTGTTCGGGATCCCCGACGAGCGCCTCGGCGAAGAGGTCGCGGCCGCGGTCGTGCTGCACCCCGGTGCATCGCTAACCGACGACGAACTGCGGGCCCACCTCGCCGACCGGATCGCCAAGCACAAGATCCCGGCCCGGATCTGGTTCCTCGACGAGCCGCTGCCCCGCAACGCGAACGGCAAATTCGTCAAGCGCGACCTGAAGGCCAAGCTCCTCGCCGAGTGACCGGCTCACGCTGAGCGTCGGCCTGCCCGGCGCAGCACCCCGAGCGTCGTCGGCGGCGCGCCGCCGGCGCGGCTAGAACCGCGCCCATGCCCGAGGCCTACCCGCTCCCGTACCGCTCCACCGATCTGACCGGCCAGGTCGCGCTCGTCACCGGCGCCTCCTCCGGGCTCGGGTACCGCTTCGCCCGCACGCTCGCCGCCGCCGGGGCGTCGGTGGTCGCCGCGGCCCGCCGGGTCGACAAGCTCGAGGGTCTCGCCGCCCAGATCGCCGCCGACGGCGGCACGTGCCATGCGGTGGCCTGCGACGTCACCGATGCCGAGCAGCTCGCCGGGGTCTGCGACGCCGCCGAGGCCGCCTTCGGCACGATCACGATCCTGGTGAACAACGCCGGCATCCCCGACGCCCAGCGCGCCCACAAGATGTCGCTCGAATTCACCGACCTCGTGCTCGACACCAACGTGCGGGCCCCGTGGTTGCTGTCGTGCGAGGTGGCCCGACGGCTGATCGCCGCAGGCTCGCCGGGCCGGATCGTGAACATCTCCTCGATCGGCGCGTTCCACTACGCCGGCACGGGCGCCGCGCTCTACTCGGTCACCAAGGCCGCCGTGAACCGCATCACCGAGGCCCTTGCCGTCGAGTGGTCGCGCTACCGGATCAACGTCAACGCCATCGCGCCGGGCGCGTTCTCGTCCGAGATGATGGACGGCATGGTGTCGCGCATCGGTGACTTCACGAACACGTTGCCCCGCAAGCGGATCTGCGATCCGGCGCTGCTCGACTCGACGCTGCTGTACCTGGTCGGCCCGGCCTCGGAGGCGGTCACCGGCACCGTCATCAAGGTCGACGACGGGCAGGGATCGCGCTAACGCACCCCGGCGCCGACCCGGTCCGCAGCCCAGGGCAGCATGCGGCGCACCAGGTCGTCGAACGCGGCGACACCCAGTTCGAGGTCGGCCTCGGTGGTGTCCTCGATGTGGGTGTGGGACAGGCCCTGCAGCGAGGGGACGAACAGCATGATCGTCGGGACACCGCACCGGGCCATCTCGGCCGAGTCGTGCATCGGCCCGGACGGCATCACCTGACGGACCCCGCTGCGGGCCTCCACCACGTCGGCGGCGAACTCGACGAGTTCGGGATGGAACGCGATCGGGTCGATCGACCACAGCGTGTCGATCGTCGCGCCCACCTGCTCCTGCGCCGCGATGCCGGCGACCAGCTCTTCGAGCCCGGCGACGAGCGCATCGAGCACGTTGCGGTCGAGGTGGCGCATGTCGACGCTGAACTCGGTGCGGCCGTTCACTGCGGTGGGCACCCCGGGGTGGACCCGCCACACCCCGACCGTGGTGAACGCATCGTGCGCGAGGCCGAGCTCACGCACAGCGACGGCCATCCGTGCCGCAGCGACCGTGGGATCGCGCCGCAACGGGATCGGGGTGGCCCCGGCATGGCAGGCCTGGCCCTGCAGGCGCACCAACCGGCGCTCGACGCCGAGGATGCCGTGCAGTGCCGCGAGGCGTCGACCGGCCGCTTCGAGCAGCGGACCCTGTTCGATGTGCAGCTCGGCGGAGCCGACGAGCAGGGACCGGACGTCGGACGCCGTGAGGATGGTCTCGAGCTCGACCCCATGGGCGGCGACCACGTCGGCGAGCAGGTTCCCGTCGTTGTCGCGCAGGTGGCGCACCGCGTCGATCTCGAGCGTGCCCGACACGGCGGCCGACCCGAACAGTGACCGGCCGAACCGGGCGCCCTCCTCGTCGGCCCAGTCCACGACGCTCACCGACACCGGCAGGCGGACCCCGTCGCGGTGGAGCGACCGGAGCACCTCGGCGCCGGCGAGCACCCCGAGGGCCCCGTCGAGCCACCCGCCGTTGGGCACGGAGTCGAGGTGGCTGCCGAGCACGATGCGCTCGGGCCGCTCCCCGGGCAGGGTCACCCACAGGTTCCCGGCGGCGTCCCGGGTGGTCTCGACGGGCACCCCTTCGAACGTGGACACGAACCACTCCCGCGCCCGCACCCAGGCGTCGGTCCAGGCCAGGCGGGCCGAGCCGAGCGGGGTGGTGCCGGTCGGGCGCCCGCCGAGGGTCTGCGGGAGCCCGTCGACCGGGCGCGAGGTGAGCTCCCGGAGTTCTTTCAGGTCGGCGACGACGCGAGCAGGGTCGACAGGCATGCCGCCGACGGTACCGGCCGGCCGGGCCGGCGCAGGAGCGACGCCGCTGCTCGGGCCGGCGCAAGCGGTCGGTAACCTCCGGCCGGGGACGATCCTTGGGGAGGTCACGACATGTCCGTCGAAGAACTCGACTGGCGCAGCCGCTGCACGCCGGAACTCGCCGAGCAGTACCGGCGCGACGGCGTGGTGTTCCTCGAGCAGGCCATCCACCCGTTGTGGTTGCAGCTCGTCGAGATGGGGATCTCCCGCATCCTCACGAACTCGAGCCGCAAGCAGGTGTTCTTCCCCGACGACGAGGGTCGCTTCATCGACACGGTGCGGAACTTCGATCTCACCCCCGAGTTCCAGCGCCTGCTGTTCGACTCGCCGATCGCCGACCTGCTCGGCGCGATCATCGATTCGCCCCGCGTGTGGCTGCTGTTCGACCACGTCTTCGTGAAGGACGGCGGCAGCTGCAAGCGCACCCCCTGGCACCAGGACCTCACCTACTGGCCGGTGGCGGGCACGCAGCTCGCGTCGATGTGGATCACGATCGACCCGATCCCCAAGCACGAGTGCCTGGAGTACGTCGCCGGGTCGCACCGGTCCACCCAGTACGACGGCTTCGACCCGCCCCGGGCCGGTGAGGATCCGACGCTGCCGTTCTACGGCGAGGGATTTCCGCGCCTACCCGACATCGAGGCCGACCGCAGCGCGTGGGACATCCGCTCCTGGGACATCACCCCAGGCGACGTCGTCGTGTTCCACCCCGGCGTGCTCCATGGCGGCGGCCAGACGAGCGAAGGGCGCCGGCGCCGCACGCTGTCGGTGCGGGTGTTCGGGGAGGACGTCGTGTTCGCCGAACGGCCCCGCACCCGGCCGACCGCGCCGCGCACCCCGGGCCTCGAGCTGCAGCTCAAGCCGGGCGATCCGCTGCGCCACCCGTACTACCCGCGCCTGCGGCCGTTGCCGGCCAACCAGCGTCCCGAGTTCTACGAGTGAGCCGCTAGCGCATCGGTCGGCCCGGCCGCGCCGGCACCGGCCCGGCCGCGCCGCCACCGGCCCGGTGCCCCTCACGCACCGGTGAGCCCGGCGTGTTCGGCGACGAGCGCCACCCAGCGGTCCCAGTAGGCCGGCGGGTAGTCGTGGCCCATGCCCTCGAGCAGCACGAACCGGGCGCCGGGCACCAGCTCCGCAGTGCGCCGCCCGCCGGACGCGTCGATGAGGGTGTCCCGGTCGCCGTGCAGGACCAGCACCGGCACCTGCACCTGGCGAAGCCCGTCGGCCCTCGATCCGGACCGGCCGACGGCCATCGCCTGGCGGCCCCGGCCCGCCGGATCGAACGACCGTCGGAACGCGGCGATCGCCGAGGCCCGGATCGCCGCTTCGTCGTGGTGGGCCGGGCTGCCCCAGCAGCGCAGCCCGGCGAGTTGGCGCTGCACGTAGGACTCCTCGTCGGTCGCCGGCGGGCCGAACAGCAGCCCGATCGCTTCCTCGGTGGGCTGCCCGAACTCGGGCTCGCCGGTGTTCGACATCACCGACGTGACCGTGAGCAGCCGGTCGGGGTGCTCGATGGCGAGGGTCTGCACGATCATCCCGCCCATCGACAACCCGCACACGTGCGCCCGGGCGATGCCGAGTTCGTCGAGGACGGCGATCACGTCGCCGGCCATGTCCGACAGCGTGTACTCGGCGCCGGGATGATCGTCGGCGAGGTGGGTGGACAGCCCGACGTCACGGTTGTCCATGCGCACCACGAAGAACCCGGCTGCGACGAACCGCTCGCACCACGCCTCGTCGTAGTTGGTGCACTGGCTCCCGAGACCGTTCACGAGCACCAGGGGTGCGGCCTCGGCCGGGCCGAAGGTCTCGTAGTAGAGCTCGATGGTTCCGTTGTGGGCGTGCGGCATGGGCGGAGTTGTAGCAGCCCGGCGGCGGACCCGGACCGGGCGGTAGCGTCCGGCCGCAGGCGCGCTCGCTACGGCGAGTCGCACCGTCGAAGGGGGACGTGATGACGACGTACGTGTTGGTGCACGGGGCCTGGAGCGGCGCGCACGGGTTCCGGCTGGTACGGCGTCGGCTCGCCGCCGCGGGCCACGAGGTGTTCACTCCGTCGCTCACCGGGCTGGGGGAGCGGTCCCACCTCGTGAGCCCGGAGATCGGGCTGGGCACCCACGTGCACGATCTGGTGAACCACGTCTGGTACGAGGACCTGCACGACATCGTGCTCGTCGGGTTCTCCTACGGCGGCATGGTGATCAGCGGTGCGCTCGCGCACATCGCCGATCGGGTGCGCCACCTCGTCTACCTCGACGCGATCGTGCCCGGCGACGGCGACTCGGTCAGCTCGCTGCTCGGGTGGCCGGTCACCGAGTCGTTCGGTCCGCAGGCGTCGTGGCTGGTGACGTCGGTACCGCGCACGTTCGACGACCCCGACGAGGGCGCGTTCATGGTGCCCCGCCGGGATCCGCACCCGGCCCGGTGCTTCGTCGAACCGGTCCGGCTCGCCCGACCACTCGAGTCGTACCCGTTCAGCCGGCTCTACATCCGGGCGACCGCCGACGCGCCCGACGCGCCCGGGCGCGACGCGTTCGAGCGCTTCGCCCGCCACGCCCAGGAGTCCCCGGCGTGGACCTACCGGGGCATCGCCACGAACCACATGATCGCGAGCAACCGTCCCGACGAGCTGACCGCAGTGCTGCTGGAGTTGGCGTGAGCGCCCCGTACGCTGCGGGCATGGTGCCGTTGTCCGTGCTCGACCTGTGCCCCGTCGCCGAAGGCTCGACCCCCGCCGATGCGCTGGCCAACAGCCTCGCCCTCGCCCGCCACGCCGAGGCGCTGGGCTACCGCCGGTTCTGGGTGGCCGAGCACCACAACATGGAGGGGATCGCATCGGCGGCCACGGCCGTCGTGATCGCCCACCTGGCGGCCGGCACGTCGACGATCCGGGTCGGCTCGGGCGGGATCATGCTGCCCAACCATTCCCCGCTCGTGATCGCCGAGCAGTTCGGCACCCTGGCCTGGCTGCATCCGGCTCGGATCGATCTCGGGCTCGGCCGGGCGCCGGGCACCGACCTGGCGACGGTGACGGCGATGCGCCGGCGTCCCGAGGCCAGCGACCGGTTCCCGCAGGACGTGCTCGAACTGCAGGCGCTGCTCGGCCCGGCCCGGCCGGGCCAGACGGTGCGGGCCGAGCCGGGCACCGGCACCGAGGTACCTCTGTGGATCCTCGGGTCCAGCCTGTTCGGGGCGCAGCTCGCGGCGGTGCTCGGGCTGCCGTTCGCGTTCGCGTCGCACTTCGCGCCGACGCAGCTGTTCCAGGCGTTGGAGATCTACCGGGAGCGCTTCGAACCGTCCGCGACGCTCGACGCGCCCTATGCGATGGTGGCCCTCAACGGGGTCGCTGCCGACACCGACGCCGAGGCCCGCCGGCTGTTCACCACGGTGCAGCAGGCGTTCACGAACATCCGCCGGGGCAAGCGGGGCAAGCAGCTCCCGCCGATCGACGACATCGACGCCTACTGGTCACCGATGGAGAAGGCCCAGGCCCAGCACATGCTCGGCTTCGCCGTCGTCGGCGGACCCGAGACGGTGCGCGATGGGCTCGCGCGGGCGCAGGCGGCGACGCAGGCCGACGAGATCATGATCACCTCGTCGATCTTCGACCCGTCCGCCCGCCGCTACTCGTACTCGATCATCGCCGAACTCGCCGGACTCGCCGGGCCCGACCCGGTGCTGGCGGGCGCCGGGCTGGCGGCCGCTGCGCCGGTCTGAACCTGCCGGCGAGCGGCCCGCGACGCTCGCACTACGGTGCGGGTGCCCACCGGGGGGCCGGGCAGGGGGAGTGCGTCATGGCCGAACGGGCAGGGGTGTTGTCGGGGCGGGCCGCGCTCGTCACCGGAGGCACCTCGGGCATCGGCGAGGCAACCGCCGTGGCCCTCGCCGCTGCCGGGGCCCGGGTGCTCGTCGCCGGCCGGGATCCCGACCGGGGCGCTGCGGTGGTGGCGCGCATCGCGGCCGCCGGTGGTGAGGCCGTCCTGCACCTCGCCGACCTGCGCGCGCCGGCCGCAGCCGAGGCGATGGTGTCGGCCGCGCTGGAGGCCTACGGCCGGCTCGACGTGGCGTTCAACAACGCCGGGATCTTCGACCGGTCGCACGAGTTCCACACCTACGACGACGCCCACTGGGACGAGATGATCGCCGTCAACCTGTCGGCGGTGTTCCGCTGCATGCGAGCCGAGATCGCGGCGATGCTCGCGACCGGGGGCGGCGCGATCGTCAACTGCGCGTCGACGGTGAGCCACCGCGGTAGCGAACGGGCCAGCCCGGCCTACGTGGCCGCGAAGCACGCCGTGCTCGGCCTCACCCGCCAGGCTGCGCTGCAGTACGTCGAACGGGGCATCCGGGTGAACGCCGTGTCGCCCGGCCCGACGCGCACCGCCGTGGCCGAGCCGCTCGTCGCCCAGGGGCCCGAGGCAATGCAACAGGTGCTGCGCGGTCTCAACCCGACCGGTTCGCTCGTGCCGCCCGAGGAGATCGGCCGCACCGTCGTGTTCCTGTCCAGCGACGCCGCCGCAATGATCAACGGCCACGACATCCCACTCGACGGCGGGCAACTCGCCCGCCTCTGACCGCAGGAGGTCCGCTCCCATGGCCTACACGCTCCAACAGCTGTCCGACCTGCAGCAGATACGCGACGCGACGTTCCGCTACTGCCGAGGCGTCGACCGGCTCGACGAGGAGCTCATGAAGTCGGCGTACTGGCCCGAGGCCGTCGACCATCACGGGAACTTCGTGGGCAACGCGCACGAGTTCTCCGCCTACTGCATGCCTGCGCACCGCCGGTGGCGCTGGACCATGCACTCGGTCTACAACCACACGATCGAACTCGACGACGACGGGATACACGGCCGGGGCGAGCTCTACAACATCACCTCGATGGCCCGGGCCGACACCGGTGCGATCGACACCTGGTACGGCCGCTACCTCGACGCCTACGAGAAGCGAGGCGACGAGTGGCGGATCATCGACCGGGTCTGCGTCCACCACGGCACGCAGACCGTGACCGACCCCGTCCCCATGGAGATCACGACGACCACGTTCCGCCAGAACGATTTCGATCGTCCGAGCAGCGGCCGGCGGGTGGGCCCGTGAGCGCGCCCGCCGGGGCCGTGCCCACCTGGCTCGGTCCGATCCGTCAGACCGCGTTCTTGGCGCAGTGCGGAGGTCAGCAGATCGAAGGGTTCCCGTACCTCGAGTTCGTCGACCCTGCGGGCGGGATGAAGGTGCTCTTCGATCAGCCCTGGAACCGGGTCGCGTTGTCGATCAACTGCCGCAAAAGCTCCGCGAGCAGCTTGCGGTCGCGGCCGCTCATGCCGAGGTGCAGCGCATTGCGGATCTCGGTGTGCCGGTGGTCGAACCGTGCGGCCATGCGCGCCCCGTCGACGCTGAGCGTGACGCGCCACACCCGGCGGTCCTCGGGGTCGGCGACCCGCCGCACGATCCCGCGGGCTTGGAGTGCGTCGACGAGCGTGCCGGCCGACGCCCGCCCGATGTGCAGACGCCGGGCCAGGTCGGTCTGGGTGAGCGGACCGTGGGCGGCGAGGTTGGCCAGCGCGCCGGCTTCGGACATGTTCAGATCGAGCTCGACGAGGCCTCGGTCGAACGCGCTGCGCAGCTCCCGGGCGGCGACCACGACCAGCGCCTCGAGCTGATCGGCGTCGCCGTAGGCCGCGACGGACGAGCGGGGTTCGGCAGCGCTGCGCACGATGCACCTTCCCACGGTCGGTCGCTTGGGACCCAACTGTATGGCGCCATACAGTCCGAGAAGGTCGGGCCCGCCGTGCGCCCGCAGTCGAGGGGAGCGGTCGTGGGTGACGCCGACATGGTTCGTGGTGCGGAGTTGGTCGGCCGGGCGTTGGCCGATCAGGGCGTGACGGACCTGTTCTTCATGATGGGGATCGGCGGCCCGCACTCGCCGGCGGTGCGGTCCTGCCTCGACGCCGGGATCACCGGCTACTACGTGCGTCACGAGGAGGGCGCTGCGATGGCCGCGCACGCGTACAGCCGGCTGGCCAAGCGCCCGGGGGTGTGCTGCACCCCGCTCGGCCCGGGCACCACGAATGCCGTCACCGGGTTGATGAACGCGCTGCTCGACGCGTCGCCCGTCGTCCTCATCGCCGGTGGACCCAACCGCGGCGACTGGGGGCTCGAGGCGTACCAGGAGCAGGACCAGATGGCGGTCATGCGCCCGGCCTGCAAGCGGGCGTTCCGGGTGGAGCTCGCCCGCAAGATCCCCGAGACGCTGGCGATCGCCCTCCACGAGGCCAACACCGGCCGCAAGGGCCCCGTCTACGTGGAGATCGCGGGCGACGTGCTCACCGAGAAAGTCGACGCGTCGCGCCTCGCCTGGCCGAAGAAGATGCCGGCCACCGCTCGGCCCGCGGCCGCCCCCGACGACCTCGACGCCATCGCGCAGCTCGTCGCGCAGGCCGAGCGGCCGTTGTTGCTCACCGGCAGCGGGATCGTGTGGGCCGACGCTGCGGACACCCTGCAGGACGTGGTCGCCAGCACCGGGTTGCCGATCGTCACCACCCCGCAGACGCGCGGGGTCGTGCCCGAGGACCACCCGCTCGCGCTGGTGGCGTCCCGCAACCGGGCCCAGCGCGAGGCCGACGTCGTGGTGGTGATCGGCACACGGGCCAACTGGCTCAACGGCCACCTTCGCCCGCCGCGGTTCTCTCCCGACGCTCGCTTCGTGGTCGCCAACGTCGACCCGAACGAGATCGGTCGCGGGGTGGTGCCTGCGGTCGGCGTCGTCGCCGATGCCGGGGTGTTCCTCGGCCAGTTGCGGGACAAGCTCACCGAGCTCGGCGGGATCAGCGACGCCGCCCGCGCCTGGATCGGGCAGCTCGTCGATCTCGACGCGAGCAAGGAGCCGGATCGGGTCACGCTGAGCGACCGGGTGCCGATCGATCCCAACCGGTTCTGCGAGGAGATCCGCCGCGTGCTCCCGCGCGACGCGGTCGTGATCGTCGACGGCCACGAGACCCTCGAGTTCGTCCGCCGGTGGATCCCGAGCCTGTCGGAGGCGAACTACCTCACCTCGGGACCCAACGGCTGCATGGGGGTCGGTGTGCCGTTCGCGCTCGGCGCCGCGGTCGCCGTGCCGCAGCGGCCGGTGTTCGTGATCATGGGCGACGGCGGGTTCGGTTGGCACGGCATGGAATACGACACCCTGATCCGCCACAAGCTCCCCGCGGTCGGGATCGTGTTCAACAACGCCGGGTTCACCGGGCGGCCCGCCGCCATGGGCACCGGGCGCGAGCTCGGCTTCCAGCGCTACGACCTGATGGTCGCGGGCTTCGGCGGGCACGGCGAGTTCGTCGAACAGCCCGGCGACATCGCCCCGGCGCTGCAGCGGGCGATCGCCTCGGGCAAGCCGGCGCTCGTGAACATCTGCGTCGACCCCGACGCGCAGGCCGCCGGCGGATTGCTCGGCGCGCTCGGCTCGGAGAAGGCCGGCAAGCAGTAGCCCGGTCCCGGCGCACCGGTCCGGCCGTCCGGGTACGGCCCTGCGGCCGGCGACCGGTACCGTCCCGCCCATGTCCAGCGATCGAGTCTCCGTCACCCGCCGCATCGCCGCGCCGGCCTCGGCCATCTACGCCGTCGTACGCGACCCGGCGGGACACGTCCGCATCGACGGCTCCGGGATGCTCGAAGCGGCCCCGGAGGCCCGCCCGGTGAGCGCGGCGGGCGACACCTTCGACATGGACATGGACCGGGCGCCGCTGAACGACATCCCCGGCCTGGGGAAGTACCGGGTGCGCAACACCGTCACGCGCATCGAGCCCGACCGGCTCGTCGAGTGGACCATCGGCGCCGTCGACCAGCCGCCGCTCGGCCACGTCTACGGCTGGCAGCTCGACCCGGTCGACGCCGAGCACACCGACGTCACGAACTACTGCGACTGGACCGACATCGTCGACGCGCTGCGCGCCAGTGGCCGCACCTGGCCGATCGTGCCGGTGTCCATGCTCGAGCAGAGCGTCGCCAACCTCGAGCGGGTCGTCACCGGCGGCTGATCGGCCCGGCGTGGTCGAGCACGATGCGAGCGATCCGCTCGCCGTGCGTGTCCTGCAGGAAGTGGCCCGCGTCGTCGAACGCGTCCCAGGAGGCGTGGGGGAGCCGGGCATGCCACCGGCGACCCCACTCGCCGGTGAACACGTCGTCGGCGAGGCCCCACACCAGATGCATCGGGAGCGGCAGCGTCGAGAGCTGCGCGAAGTGCCGGGCCTGCGCGTCGCCGTCGCCCCGGGCGTGGTCGTGGAACGGGATGCTCAACGGGAACTGGCGGGGCCCGGTCACACCGACCTCGCCGAGCCCGGCGAACGGCGCGTCGTACGCGGCCCGGACCGCCGCTGCCTCCGGCGACAGCGTCGCCGTGCCACCCTGCAGCAACGGCATCAACGCCTCGGCGGGTGACGCCCGCCGGGTGCCGATCGCCATGAGCGTCCCCCACCCGAAGCGGTCCGGGACGGCGTCGCGAAACAGCCCGCCGGGCAGGTTCTGGCGGATCCAGTGCTGGATGCCGGCGGAGTACTCGAAGCCGTCGTGATGCAGCCAGGTGTTCATCACCACCACCCGCTCGAAGCGCTCGGGCGAGGTGACCACCTGGGCGAGGCCGGTCGGGCCGCCCCAGTCCTGCACGAAGATCGTGATCCTGCGCAGCCCGAGCGCCTCGATCAGCCGGGTGAGGTTCGCTGTGTGGCGGGCCGTGCCGTACCACGCCGGCTCAGTGACCTTGTCGCTGCGTCCGAATCCGATGTGGTCGGGGGCGACGCAGCGGTAGCCGGCTCCGAGGAGCGGGGGGATCATCGTGCGGTACAGGTAGCTCCACGTCGGCATGCCGTGGACGAGCAGCGCCACGGGCGCGTCGCGTGGGCCTTCGTCGACGTAGTGCATGCGCAGTCCGTCGAGGTCGAGGTAGTGCGGTTCGTAGGGGAACCCGGCGAGGTCCGCGAAGTTCTCGTCGGGGGTGCGCACGAACGGTGGCGCGGGGCGCGAATGCGCGTCGGTCACGACGTCTCCTTCGGGGTCGGTCCGGGGATCCTCGCAGAGCGACCGCAGCACGCCGCGTAGGCTCCGGCCGCCGGCCGGGTGGAACCGCCGCTCGAGCAGCCCTGAAGGAGTCCGTGGTGTTGAGGCGCCCCACCCGAGCCGTCACCATCGAGCTGAGTCAGTCCCGTCTCGAGGACATCGATCCGGCCCGGACGGTCGAGTTCTTCGCGCAACGATCGTTCAACACGCTCGTGGTGTTCGCGCTCGGATACCTCCACGGCGAGACCTACTACCCGAGCCGGTACGCACCTTCGCGTGACGGGCTCGGCGACCGCGACGTCTTCGGCGAGTTCGTCGAGGAGGCCCGACGGGCCGGGCTGGGTGTGGTCGCCTACGTCAACAGCTTCTTCGGCGGGCCCGATGCATGGGAACCCCATCCCGACTGGACGCAGCGATGGGTCGACGGGACCGAGACGACCCAGGGTCGGGCCAAGGGTCTGTGCATCAACTCCCCGTATGGCGAGCGCATCGTGTCCGTCGTCGGTGAGGTGGCCGGGCGCTACGACATCGATGCGCTCTATCTCGATGAACCCAGCCTGCAGAGCTGGTGCGCCTGCCCGAACTGCGTGGCCCGGTACCGCGCCGACACCGGGCGTGCGCTTCCGCTGGCCGTCTCCGCCGGCGACCCGGCCTTCTCGGCGTTCCTCGATTGGCGGAGCCGGGTGGTGGCCGAGTTCGTCGGGGCCGCCGGCGCCGCAGGGCGCGCCGCTCGGCCCGGGCTGTCGATGATCGCCCAGCACGCGTTCCCGTTGGCGTCCACGTCGGACGACCACTTCCGGCGACTGTTCTGGGGACGGACGTCGGGTCGGCGGCCCCCGCAGTTCGAGGGGTGGTACCGGCCGAGCTTCTACGGCCAGGACATCCGGCTCGTCGCCGACGGGTTGGACGTCGTCGCGATCGAACCGTGGCGGCGCTTCGTGGGCACCCCGGCCTGGTGGGTTGGTGCGGCCGTCTCCTACGCCCGCTCCGCCGGCGGGCACAAGCCGGTGCTACCGCTGCTCGAGTACCCGCACTTCCCGTGGGGCCTCAGCCGGCTGTCCGACGACGAGTTCGGCGTGGCGTGTGCCGACGTCGTGGCCAACGGCGGGGAGCTGTGGTGGCCGATGTACGCCCCCGGTCAGGCCGACACCGCCGGCTGGGACCGCATCGCCGAGGTGATCGACGCGCTCGACGGCGCGCGACCCGTCGACGCGCAGGAGGCCGCGGAGACCGCGATCCTCGTGTCGCGTCGGACCGCAGAGCGCGTCGCGCTCGACGACGTCGACGCCGGGTACCTCGATCACCTGCTCGGGGCCGTGCTGCTCGTGCGCCAACTCCACCGCCCGTACCGGCTGCTGTCGGCCGAGGCGATGGACGCCGAGTCCCTCCGCGGGTGCCGGGTGCTCGTGGTCCCGGGCGCGGCGGCGTTGGAGGACGCCGAGGCGGATCGGCTGCGCCGCTGGGTGGCCGACGGCGGTCATCTCGTCACCATCGGCTCGACCGCCACCCACGACGCCGACGGCCGTTGGCGCACCGACGGCCTGCTCGACGACGTCCTCGGGGTGCACCAACTCGCCGAGACCGTCGCCGCCGGGCTCGGCTATCTCGTCGGCCTGCCGGTCGAGGGCCGCCGGGTGCTGCCGGCGCGCGCCCCGGTGCGCGACGACCAGCATCGGCTCGAGGTGCGGTCCGCCACCGTGCTCGCGGAGATGACCCCGATGTGGGACCTGTTCACCCCCGCACCCGACGTCGTCGGGGTCCCGGCGATCACCCGCAACCGGTTCGGCGCCGGCATCGCCGACCACGTGGCGCCCGGCCTCGGGCGATTGCGCTACCGGTTCGAGTTGTTCGAGGCGCTCGACGTGCTCGACGCCCTGCTCGCTCACACCCTGCTCGATCACGGACCGGCGACGATCCGCGGGCACCACCTCGGGCCGGAGGTCGGGCTGCACTGCTGGGCGAGCGGCGCCGTGCGGCACCTGTTCCTGGTGAACGGCTCCTCGCTCGACACCACCGGCCGGGTCGCAGTGCTCGCCGAGCAGTCGGTGGTGGTGCCGGCCGGCACCGAGGTGCGGTCGCTGCGGGGAACCGGGCTGAAGATCGAGGCCTTCGGCCCCGACCGGCTCGTCACCCTCGACCGGCTCGCCGACTGGGAGTGCCTGATCCTCAGCTGACCACCCGCGGCCACGGGGCGACCTGCTCCCAGATGCGGGCGAGCCGCAGGCACAGATCCTCGCGATGGCGCGGGGCGGTGACCATGAGTCCGACCGGGAGGCCGTCGTGGCTGAACCCGGCCGGCAGCGTGATCGACGGGAGGTTGACGATGTTGGCGAGCATCGTCAGGAGCGCGGCATGGCCGCCGTGGCAGGGCCGGCCGGCGATCTCGGTCGGCATCGGCCCTTCCGCGGCGAACGGGGTGCAGGCGTTGGTCGGGGTGAGCAGGACGTCGGTGTGCTCGAACAGCTCGGCGACCTGGAGCTCGAGCACACGCCGGGCCCGTTCCACCGACGCGAACGCCGGGAGGGTTTGCGCGCTCGTCGCACGCCAGCCGTCGACGACGAGCGGATCGAGTTCGTCGAGGCGATCCGCCCAGCCGTCGGGGAGGTCGACGAACTGGTCGGCGCCTTCCATCGCGACGTACACGCGGATGTAGTCGCGCAGACCGACGCCAAGTCCGGTCGTGCGCAGATCGGCGGCGGCGATCAGCCGCTCGGCCGCCCGTGCGGTGATCGCGGCGACCTCGGGGTCGACCACGACGAACCCGAGATCGGCGGACCACGTGGCTCGCAGGCCGGCCACGTCGAGGTGCTCGATCACGTCCGCGTAGCGGATCCCCGACGCGGGCAGGCTGGTGCGGTCACGGGGGTCGGGCCCGGCCGTCACGTCGAACAGCAGCGCCGTGTCGGTGACCGTGGTCGCCAGCGCGAACACCACGGCGTTCTGGGCCATGCGGGTGACCCCGAAGGTGGGCACCCGCCCGTAGGTGGGCTTGAGCCCGGGGAGGCCGCAGCAGCTGCCCGGGCCCCGGATCGAGCCGCCCCCGTCGCTCGCCGTGCCGAACGGGACGATCCCGGCGGCGACGGCCGCCGCCGTGCCACCGCTCGATCCGCCCGGGGTGCGGGTGGGAGCCCACGGGTTGCGGGTGACCCCGAGCAGCGGGCTCGCCGTGTAACCCCAGGCGCCGAACTCGGGTGCGGCGGTCTTGCCGATCGGGATCGCACCGGCCTGGCGCAGGCGGGCGACGTGGATGTCGTCCCGGACCGCGGGCGGGGCCTGCGCGAACCACCGCGACCCCCGGGTGGTCGGCATCCCGGCACAGTCCTCGAGGTCCTTCACGCCGAACGGGACACCGGCCAACGGCGCCAGCGCCTCGCGGCGGCGGCGGGCGGCGTCGACGGCGTCGGCGGCCGCGAGTGCGCCGTCGGCGTCGAGATGGACGAAGGCGTTGAGGCGCTCGTCGCGCGCTGCGAGTTCGAGGCTGCGCGCCACCAGTTCGCGGGCGCTCACCGCGCCGGTGCGCACCAGGGCCGCCGCCTCGACCACGGTCAGGGCGGGGGCACGTACGCCGTCGTCCGGTCGCTCATCGTTCACTTGAGGTATCTCAGCGCATATCGGACGATGGCACCAGTGCTCGCACCGATCCCGTCGGGGTCGTCGAGTGCGAGCGGAAGCGACGAAAGGAGACGACGATGACGACCAACTCGCTCGCCGGAGCCGTGGTGCTCGTGACCGGAGGTGCCCGCGGCATGGGCGCCGAACACGTGCGGCGCCTGGTGGCGCTCGGGGCCAAGGTGCTCGCCACCGATGTCCTCGACGACGAGGGCCTCGCACTCGTGGCCGACCTCGGCCCGAACGCCGCGTATCTCCACCATGACGTGACCGAGGAGACCCACTGGCGGGATGCCGTGGCCCTGGCCGAGGACCGTTTCGGGCCGGTGCAGCACCTCGTGAACAACGCCGGGATCGTCACCTTCGGCACCATCGACGGCATGGATCCGGCGGTGTTCCGCCGGACCATCGAGGTGAACCTGACGGGGTGCTGGCTCGGGATGCACGTGACGGTGCCGTCGATCCGACGCGCCGGGGGCGGCTCGATCGTGAACATCGCCTCGACCGCCGGGCTCCAGGGATACGCCAACCTGGGCGCATACGTCGCCAGCAAGTGGGGGCTGCGAGGACTCACCAAGGCCGCAGCGCTGGAACTCGGCCCGGCCGGGATCCGGGTGAACTCGATCCACCCGGGACCGATCCGCACGCCGATGATCGCCGGGCTCGACGCCGCAAGCCTCGCCGCCGCGCAACCGATCGCGCGGGTGGGGGAGCCGGCCGAGGTGACCGATCTGCTGCTCTACCTCCTCGCTGACGCGACCTACTCGACCGGTCACGAGTTCGTGGTCGACGGCGGCGCGATCATCGGGCAGGTCATCCCCACCGTGAGTGATCAGTAGCGCCGGGCGCCCGCAACGGTGAGCGGCCGCCCGGCGCAATACACAGGCGCCGAGCGGAATTCCACAAGTCGTCCACTTGTGGTCCACAGCGCACCGATGTTCGAGTGCAACCGTGGCTCGGGACGGCGCTCGATGGGAGTGGTTCGACGTCGAACGCGGCGTGCTCGGCGAGTTCGCCGGGCGCCCCGTGCTGTCGATGCGCCGCCGGGCCGACGGCCTGCGGCTCTCGCTCGAGCTCGCTCCAGCCGGGCGGGTCGACGTCTCGGCCCAACCGGGCGCCGTCGTCGCCGTGGTGGCCGACCGCGCCCGTGCCCTGGGGCTACCCGTACCGCAGGTCGGCTCGGCGCTCGCCAGCGAGCTCGTCGCGGTCGCCGCCCGCCTCGGCACGCCGGTGACAGCCACGGGTGGCCTGCTCGGCGTCGCCGGTTCCGTCACCCACCCCTTGCTCGGGCACCTCTACGGCCTCGGTGCCGACCCGCTCGAGGAGCTGCCCCGATGGGCGTCCCCGATCCTGCGCGCACCCGACGTCGCCGGCGCCGCCCGTGCCGCCTTCGGACCCAAGGCCACCCGTCGGGTGGTCCGGGCGCTCGCACGGTCCCTGCAGCCGCCGCTGTCGCTCCACCCGCTCGCCGTCGCCCTCGCCGGCCGCGACGTCCTGGAGCCCGACGTGCTCGCCGGGCTCCTCGAGCTCGAGGCCCCGCACCGGGGCCCGCAGTGGTGGCCGACCGTCGACGACCTCGACACCGCTGCCGAGGCCGTCCGCGCCCTCGGCCCCCGGCGTGCCGCCGGGCTGCTGAGCGACGGGTTGCGCGGCGAAGCGCTCCTCGAACCGTTCCCCGTCCTGGGCAACGTCCGACGCCTGCGCGACCGGTCCGATCAGCTCGCCGGCACCACCGTGGCCGCCGTTGCGGCCGAGTGCGTCGCGCTGCTCGGGCGGCCCACCCCGCAGGCCGATCCCGCGTCGGCACTCGCCGCCCGGCCCCTGCCAGCAGCCCCGGCTCGGCCCCTGCCGCCGGCGCCACTGCGGGCCGTCGCCGCTCGCCATGCCCGACCGCCCGAGCTCGACGGCTGCCACGCGGGCCCCTACCGGTTGCGCGTCGCCCGTCATGCCGGCCAGCTCACAACGTGGGCCGGAGCGCTGCGCAACTGCCTCGGTTCCTACGCCGCGAACCTGGCTAATGGCACGTCGTGGATCATCGGCGTCGAAGCCGACGACGCGCTCATCGGGTGCCTGGAGATCGACCCGACGACCCGCCGGATCCGCCAGTTCGTCGGCCCGTACAACCGCCGGCTCCCGGCCAACGTCACCGAGCCGGTGATCCGCGCCCTGGTCGCCACGGGCGCTGCGGCCTACCCGCCCGTCGGAGCACGAGGCTGAGGCCTCTGCGCCGCAGCCAGGATCCGGGAAACCCTCAGGTACTCATCGATCCTCGGTGCGTCCGAACTCGTCCCATGAGGTGAGGCGACGAAGGAGATGGTGCTTCTTCGTCTGGTGATCGGCCATCCGACCCAGGATCGAGGTGATCGACCGGATCACCTCGACGATGTGTGGACCCTTGTTCAGCGTCACGCACTCGGCGCGGTGGGCTCGGGCTGCATCGGTGATCTCGGCGCGCGACGGACGGCCGGTGCGCGCCATGATGTCGAGCACTTCGGTCGCCCAGATGACCGGCACGTGCGCCGCTTCGCACAGCCACATGATCTCCTCCTGCACCTCGGCCAGCCGCTCGAGTCCGATCTCGACCGCGAGGTCGCCCCGGGCGATCATGACGCCGACGCGCTCATGCCGCATCGCCTCGATCATGCTGCAGTGGACGAACCTCGCCGTGTCGCCCGACGATCCGAGCGTGGGCATCGACGGTGCGGCAGCCGGGCTGCGCCAGATCGCGGACTACGCACTCGAGCTCGGCCGGCAGCGCCAACGCCACCCCACCGACGACCTCACCTCGGTCCTCATGCACGCCGAAGTCGACGGCGAGCGACTGACGGGCAAGGAGTTCGCCAACTTCTTCATCCTGCTGCTGTCCGCCGGGAACGAGACCACACGCAACGCCACGAGCCACGGCCTGCGCCTGCTCACCCGCCACCGCGATCAGCGCCGGATCTGGTTCGACGACTTCGACGCCCACGCCGCCACGGCGGTGGAGGAGATCGTGCGCGTCGAGCCGCTGATCTCCAACATGTGCCGGGTCCTCACCCGTGACGTCGTGCTCCACGGCGTCACGCTGCACGCAGGCGAGAAGGTCGCCCTGTGGTATCCCTCGGCCAACCAGGACGAGACCACCTTCGACGAGCCCGACCGCTTCGACGTACGCCGCCCGTTGCACCCCCAGCAGGTCGGCTACGGCGCCGGCGGGCCGCACTTCTGCCTCGGCGCAAACCTGGCGCGGCGCGAGATGACCGTCATCTTCGACGAGATCCGCCGCCGCACACCTGACCTCGCAACGACCGGTGAACCCGAGCGGGTCGTGTCCATGGCGCTCAACGCGATCCGTACGCTCCCCGCGAGCATCCGACCCTGACCGCCGACGCCGTTCGGTCAGGTACCGTTGGTCCGAAGGGAGCAGCCCCATGGTCCAGGCCATCACCCCGTACCTGTGTGTCCACGACGCCCTCGGTGCCGTCGACTGGTACCGGCAGCACTTCGGCGCCTCCGTCGACAACGTGATCGAGTGGGAGGGCCGCATCGGCCACGCCGAATGCGAGGTCGCCGGAGCCGTGTTCTACCTGAGCGACGAGGCACCAGCGCTGGGCGTTCGCGCACCGCGCCCAGGCGACGGCGGAGTCACGCAGAGCAACGTGCTGCTCGTCGCGGATGTCGACACCTTCGTCGCCCGGGCCGTCGCCGGCGGGGCGACGCTCGAGCGTCCGATCACCGAAGGCCACGGCAGGCGATCGGCCTGGATCCTCGACCCGTTCGGGCACCGCTGGAACGCCGGCACCCCGGTGCGGTCGGCCGAGCAGATCGCCGACCGCTGAGGGGTGCGGGTCGATCAGCCGAGCACGTGCCAGACGATGTCGTCGGGGCCGCGCCGGCCCCGCTGGTAGCCGGCGGCGAAGCCGCCGTCGCCATCGACGACGTCGACGCGCCGCCAGTCGTACGCGCACACGCGCCGAGCGATCCGCCATTCCCCGTGGCGTCGCTCGAACCGGTCGACGTAGCGCAGGCCGGCCGTCATGTCGGTCGGGTGCCCGTCGGCATCGGTGTAGCGGTGGTAGGCGACGCAGTACGTCTCAGCCCGGGCCACGCCGCGGTCGAGGTCGGCGTCGATCAACACGTTGCCGAGGAAGTGGTTCGTACGCTCGAACCGGGCCAGTGCGGCAGCGACGAAGGCGAGGAACCCGTCGACGCCGCCCGAGTAGCCACCGTGGTCGTCGGTGGCGTCGGGCCAGTAGCACCGGCGCACCAGCTCCAGATCGACACGGTCGATACCTCGGGCATAGCTCGCGAGCACCCGGGCGATGGAACGTTCGGCGAGCAGCAGCGAGAGTTCGTCGGAGGCCTCGGTCACGAGGGCAGTGTGGCCGCGCGGCACCGGCGCCAGCACGTCGGCGTCGCACTCGTGCGGCACCGCGGGGGATGGCCGGGTCCGAACAGGGCTCCGACGTATCCTGGCCGGATCCGTACGTGCTTCGCCGTTGGGATCGTGTCGGTGCTCGTGTTCGGGCTTGCCGCCTGCGGGGCTGACGACCGCGCCGGTCGGGCGCCTGCGGACGCCGGTGCCGACAACAGCGCCGGCAGCGCAGGCAGCGCAGGCACCGGTGGTGCCCGGGCCTTCAGCATCGCGTCGATGCCGATCGAGCTCACACGCGACGTGTGGGCGTGGCCTGCGGACACCACCTCGTGGCCGGCGAGCCAGTTCCCTCCCATCCACGTGTTCGGGAAGGACTACCAGGGCAAGGTCGAATCGACCCTGACGTTCGACATGGCGAAGGTGGGCAGCACGGTGCTGGCGCCGATCACCGGCCGCGTGATCGACGTGCGGCCGCAGCCCGAGTCGTGCGACGTGGAGTTGTACCTCAGCTCGGACGCAGCCCAGCAGGTGCTCTCCCTCGACCACGTGGTGGCGACCGTCCGCAAGGGGGACATGGTCACCGCCGGTCAGGCGGTGGCGACGGTGCCGGCTTGGCAGTGCAAGGAGCCGTTCGGCCGCTTCGAGTTGATGATGGTCCGTGAGACGGCCGGAACCGTCCAGGCGTTCTGCCCAGCGGACTTCTGGTCGGCCGACCTCGCGCCGAAGGCGGCCGCGCAGATCCGCGCCGTCATGGAGAAGTGGAACACGCATGCGGCCGGAAGCAAGAGCGTCTACACGAGCAGCGAGCTCGCCAACGGCGTGTGCTCGACGCCCACCGCCCCGGCGAACTGACGGCCGAGTCGCCGGCAAGGCCGTCCTGGCCGTTCCGTGGTCGGGCACCGAGGCGGAGGTCCGGCGTGGGAGACTGCCCGGGTGAGCCAGTATTACGAGACCAGGCTCTCCTTCGACCCGACCCGCGAGCAGGTATGGCGTCACGTGGCGCGATACCTGCAGCGCTGGGTCGATGCCGACGGTCCGCTGCTCGACCTCGCAGCGGGCTACGCCGACTTCACCCGCTCGATCAGCGCCGTGCGCAAGGTGGCGATCGACACCAACCCGACGCTCCCCGAGCTGGCTGGACCTGGCATCGAGTCGATCGTGGGCGACGCGACCGACCTCACGCGCTTTCGCGACGGCGAGTTCGCAACCGTGTTCGCCAGCAACTTCATCGAGCACCTCGACCACGCCGCGATCGATCAACTCCTCGGGGGCGTGCGGCGCGTCTTGCGGCCCGGTGGTCACGTCGTACTGGTGCAGCCCAACTTCCGGCTCGCACCTCGGCAGTATTTCGACGACTACACGCATCGCACCATCTGGACCGATCGCTCGCTGGTCGATCTCGTCACCGCCGCCGGACTTCCGGTAGTCCACTGCGAGCCGCGATTCCTGCCGCTGACGATGAAGTCGCGGCTGTCGTTCGGGCACCGACTGGTACCGATGTACCTGCGACTGCCATATCGGCCGAGCGCCGGGCAGATGCTCGTGGTGGGCCGCCGACCGTGAAGCGCGCGTGGTCGGTTGTCATGCGATCGCCCTACACCGTGGTGAGCGTCGCATCGCTGTGGCTCACGCGCTCGTTCTGGTTGCCGGGGCGGTACGTCGACGCGTTCGACACCTACACGTACTCCGGACCCAACATCGTCGTGTCGGCGGAGGCCTACCGAAGCGGGCGCGTGCCGCTGCTCAACGACTGGATCTTCGGGGGTGCACCGCACCTCGGCAACCATCCGTCCGGCGTGCTCTACCCACCGAAACTTCTCGCGGTGGTGCTCGAGGCGAACCGCGCGATGGGAGTACTGGTCGCGCTGCACGTCGTGCTTCTCGGCGCCGGCATGGTGCTGCTCGCCCGGCGAATCGGCATCGGTTCGCTCGGCGCGACCGTCGCAGGCTTGGTGGCCGTGGGGGCGGGGGCAACACTCACGAAGTCGACCCAGTTCGAGCAGATCCTCGTGCTGGCTTGGGCACCCCTGCTGCTCGCCGCCATCCATGCCACACTCGGTTCGAGCGACTGGCGGCGGCCTACCGCAGCAACGGCGGGGGTCACCGCTGCGGTGCTCCTGGCTGGTCATCCCCAACTCGTCTACGAGGTTGCCTTCTTGGCAGCTGGCGGCACGGTCGCGTTCGTCGCCACGGGCCGATCGTTCCGTCGCCTGCCCCACGTCGTGGCCGGCGCGGCGCTCGGTGCGGCCATCGCAGCGCCGCAGCTGCTCGCGTCGCTGCAGGCCGTCGGCGACAGCGCCGTGTCAGGCGGCCGCGACGAGGCCGCGTTGTTCTCACCGGCGCTGCGCCTGCTGCCCCCGAACACCTTCCATGCGCTGTTGGGCACCGTGCTGGATCGCGATCCCGCCGTGTTCTCCGGCACGTTCGAGGCGATCGTGTTCGTGGGCGTGGTCGCCGTTGCGCTCTCCATCGTCGGGTGGAGCGACGCCGTGCTCGACGCAGCGCGCCGGCCCGTGGCATTGGTGCTCGGCGGCACAGGCCTCCTGGCGCTGGCGTGGGCGTACGGACCACGAACGATCGTGTTCCGCGCCGCGTTCCGGCTGCTGCCAGGCTTCGACCTCGGACGTGCGTCGGCGCGGTGGCTCGTGGTGACTGCGCTCGTCGTGGCGCTGTTCGCCGGGCTCGGTGCCGAGGCGACGATGCGTCGCCTCGGGCGACGCCATGTATTCGTGGTGGCGGGCGCAGCAGGCGCGGCGGCGCTTCTCCTCGCCTCCGGCCGGTTTGCAACGGCTGACGGCACCGCACTGCTCGTCTGGGGTCTCACCGCTCTCGGGGTGCTCGGCGTGCTGGTGGTGATGTGGCGTCGTCCTGCCCTCAAACGCTGGGGATCGATGGTGCTCGTGGGCGGTGCGTGCCTCGAGCTGGTCGCGATGTCGCTGCACTCCTTGCCGCAGCGCCTTGTCACCGACGTCGCCTTCACGGCGCGACGCACGCCGATCCAGTCGTGGATCGCGAGCCAAGAGGGCACCACCATTGCATTCACCGATGACATCCGTGGGATCGACTACGACGTCGCCGGCCTCCGACCGAACGCAAACGTCCTCGCTCGAATCCGCTCGATCGACGGCTACGACGGCGGCGCACAACTCACGACGGCATGGGTTGCGGCGCTGCGCCGGTTCGACCCGGAACCCGACATCGACTTGCCGTTGCGCAATGCCGTCAAGGTCCCCGCAGAGCCTGTGACCTTGGCACGACTCGGCGTCCGCTGGATCCTGCTCGACCGCAATCGACCGCCTGCCGAGTTCGTTCCCGGCTGGCTCGGACCACGGGCCGGTGACGATCGGTTCACCGTATGGGAGAACCCTGCGTGGATTGGCGAGGCAGTTGCCTGGCCGGCAGCGGTCACCGTGGCCGGATCCGAGCCGGCCGATCTGCTACGCACCGACCCTGCGAGGTACGCGGTCACGGCGATCGTCGACCGCCTCGATGCGCCACTGTCGTGCGAGGGCGCCGGGTGCGAGCCCGTCGGGGTGCCAGTGGTGCGCCGCTCCGCCGAGCACCTCGAGGTAGACCTCGATCTGCAGCGCCGGTCGGTGCTGATGGTCGATCGCCAGGCGCTGCGCGGGTGGACGGTCACCGTGGATGGTCGCACGGCGCCGTTGCTCGTCGTAGACGGACTGTTCCTCGGTGTCGACCTGCCGCCCGGTCGACACCAGGTGGTGTGGCGGTACCACCAGCCCGGCCTCGTGCCGACGCTGATCCTCGCGTGCCTAGCGCTGGTCGCCACGGTTCTGTTGGCGAGCGGCCGGCTGGCGATCAGGGCCGTCGGTAGGCGCCTCACGTGAGCCCGTTCGGTGCCGATAGAACATCCGTCATGTCGAGTTCGTCTCTTCGTGCACGTCCGCGCTCGCTCGCCGGTCGCGTCGCAATGGCCTTCCTGGTCGGTGCCCTCGGTGCGGTGATCATCCCGACCGGCTCGGCCTCGGCTGCCTCGTTCACGATGACGGTGGACGCAGGCGGGCTGGTCGGGCGCATCGGCGTCGACGCGATCTACCAGAACGGCATGGTGGGCAACGGCTACGACATCAAGACGTGCAGCAACAGCGGAGAACCGACCCTCGGTTGGGACTCGAGCGGAAACCTCGAGGGCACGACGACCTTGCGCGACTCGGTGAGCGGGCTCGGCTCGCTCACGACGATCCGGTTGGAGATGTACCCCGGACCGTGTGGCACCTACTCGCCGTGGAACGACGCGGGTGGCGCCCACGTGCAGGTGACGCCGTCGGTGGCCAGCCGAGGCCTTGGCCGGGTGACGATCCCCCGCCTCGGCCAGGTCGGCTCGTTCCGCATCGACGGCGACATCATCGCTTCGACGCCGATCGCCGATGGCCGCGTGCAGGTCGACTCGTTCCAGATCGCGACCGGCTATCCCGAGGCGCCGCAGCCTCTGCAGACCAACGGGATCGTCGACTGGGGTGCGTTTGCGTCGGGACTGAGCCGGGGCACGCATTGGACGGCCGGCGTCGGATGGCAAGGTCGCTACATCATGTTCGTCGAGGACACCGTGACGCGCGCCAAGATCCGGACCCTCGTCGACATCGTGCCGGGCGCAATCCCGACCATCGATCTCGATGCGATCTGCTTCGGCTTCGACATGTGCCTCTACGACAGGGGCGGACCCGGTATCACCGCAGGGTCGTTCCACCCCACGAGCCCGACGCGCATCCTCGACACGCGCCTCGGCCTCGGTATCGCGAACGGCGCCGTGCGCACGGGCGACGGCCGCCTCGACACCCTCGACCCGGTCACTCGCCGCGACGAGACGGCGAACCACGACCTGCAGGTGACCGGTCGCTACGGCGTGCCATCGGCAGGCGTGTCAGCGGTGCTGCTCAACGTGACCGCCGTGAACGCGCCCGGTCCGGGCTACCTCTCGGTCGTACCGAAGCCGCAGAGCGTCGGTGACGTCTTCGACGACCAGGGCACCTATTGGTCGACGCCGTCGACTTCCAACCTCAACGTCGACGATCGGCTTGCCGTACCCAACCTCGTGCTGGCCCGCGTTGGTGCGGGCGGCAAGATCCGCGTCGTCAACTCGTTCGGCCCTACCGACGTGGTGGCCGACATCGCCGGATGGTTCGGCACCGGCGGCGCGAACACCAACGGTGCGGGCTTCGTCGGCGTTGCGCCGCAGCGTGCAATGGACAGCCGGGTGGGGATCGGCGGCCCGGCGGCTCGCTTCGCAGCGGGCGAGAGCCGCAGTATCCAGATCGCCGGCAAGTTCGACATCCCGGCGAACGCGCAGAGCGTCGTGATCAACATCACGTCGTCGGCTCCGGACGGGATCGGCTACCTCACCGCGTACCCCGACGGCGAGGCCACTCCCATCGCGTCCAACGTCAACTCGACCGGGAGGGGCAGCGTGCGGGCGAATCTCGCCGTGGTGAAGACGGGAGCGGGCGGCCGGATTCGCATCCTCGCCGCCGAGTCGGCCGGCGATGTGATCATCGACGTGCTCGGCAGCTTCGGCCCGTACGGCGGCACCATCACGACGATCACGCCCGAGCGCATCGTCGACACGCGCACGGGCATCGGCTCCATCGCAGCACCGCTCGGGACGAACGACATGCGGACCGTTCAGATCGCCGGTCGCGGCACCATCCCCGCCAACGCCACGGGCGTGGTGGTGAACGTCACGTCGGCCCGCTCGACATCGGACGGCTACCTGACCGTGTGGCCGACTGCTGGGGCGATGCCGCCCACGTCGACGGTCAACTTCCGGGCAGGTCGCCCGACCCCGAACCTCGCCATCCTCAAGCTGGGCATCGACGGGAAGCTCGACGTGTTCAACGAGCGCGGCAGCTCCGACGTACTGCTCGACGTGCTCGGCTACGTCACCGGCTGAGCAGGACCGGCGGCTGCCGCCTCGAGGGCCAGCGAGCGCAGTTGCCGCGCGAACACATCGGCACCGAACTCGTCGGCTCGTGCGATTGCGTTCTGCGCGAGATGCGCCCGACGCGCCCCGTCGTGGGCAAGGTCGAGCGTCGCCTGCTGCAGCTGGCCGAGCGTTCGCCAGAGCACGCCGTCGACGCCATCACGGACGATCTCGGCCGGTCCGGCGGCGCCGAACACGATCGGTGCGGCGCCCGCTGCCATCGCCTCGATGACCGAGATGCCGAAGTGCTCGAAGCGCTCGGGGTGCGAATCGGGATCCTCTCCGAAGCCGCTTCCGTGCCAATAGATGCTGGCGGCGGCGAGCAGCTCGCGCACGGTGTCGCGCGGGGCGTTGACGTGGACGTCGATGGGCAGACCACGCGCTGCACGCTTCACCGCGAGCATGTAGTCGCGGTTGGCCGAGTCGCAGCCGCCCACGAGTGCGAGTCGCCACCCCGGCATGCTGCCGGCGCGGTGCATGGCGACGAAGGTTTCGAGCAGTTCGTGCTGCTTCTTGCTGTGACCATGCGAGGGGTCGAAAAAGCGACCGAGCACGAGGATCAACGGCTGCTTGTCGCCGGGGACGACCTCGGGGCTGACGGGTGGGTACACGACCTCGGCCTCGGCGCCCCACAGGCGCCGGACCCACGTTGCGGTGAACTGCGAGTTGGCCAGGTAGTGGTGGTAGCTCGGGATGAACTCGACGCGGCGGATGCGCCGGTCGAAGGCAGACTGCACTTCACGCAGCCGCTGCGGCAGGCGAGGCGCGACGCGCAGGGCGCGCACCCCCACCATCCCGACACGGCTTCGCAGTTCGTCGCGCCAGGTGCGGACCTCGCCAGGAAAGTGCACGTAGTACCAGCCGTTCGCAGCACGGTTCACGGCGGTGCTGAGGTAGGTGCCGTTGACGAACAAGTCGAAGTCGGCGCTCGCAGCGGATGCCTCGAGGTCGTCGCGTACGCGGCGGTGGCCGCAGCGCGAGAGATCGACGCCGAGCCGAGCACGGGTGCGCCCCACGTCGACGGGTTGCGGACCGAGCAGGGTGACCTCGTGGTCGCGCGAGAGGACCTCAGCGATGGTCCCGTCTACCTGTTCGCCCCCGCCGAGGGTCGACCAGTAGAGGTCGTAGACGCCGACGCGCAGGCTCCGGGGGACGCTCACTTCGTGATCTCCCACGACATGAGCTCCTCGCGAGGCACGACCACGCGCATCGCGCGCCGATCGCGGAGCATTTCCGGGAGGAGCGAGAGGTAGCTGCGGAGCACGCGCAGTCGGTGGGACACCTCGGCGCGCACCGGGAGGCGAAGGGTAAGGGGCCGAATCACGTAGTGACGGACCACCACCATCACGCCGCGCCGAACCTCGCCCAGTCCGGCGCGTAGGGCGAGGGGGGCGGGCGCGTCCTTGGCGAGCACGAGCAGCCGGTTTCGTTCGGTGTGGAAGCGGAACACCGGTGAGCCCGCCCCTCCCGACGACGCCGAATGCCGATGACGGACGAGTGCTCGGGGCTCGTAGACGTAGCGCCAACCTTGTATCCGACCTCGCCATGACAGGTCGGTGTCCTCGTAGTAGAGGAAGAGTCGCTCGTCGAACATCCCCACCGCGTCGAGGTACTCCCGACGAAGCAGCACGGCGCCACCGCACCAGGCGAACACCTCGGCCGGCTCGTCGTACTGCCCGCAGTCGATCTCGAGAAAGCCGCGGTCGCCGCCGAAGCCCCCCGGGTACAGCGCCGAGCCGACGTTGTTGATGATGTCCACCGGTTCGGCTTCGATCGACACCCGCACCCACACCGGGCTGCGGTCGACCTCCACCTCCTGGCGATCGACGGCGGTGCGCACCACAGCCGTGACCGGGCTGATCGACGACAGTCGAAGCGCAATCGACCTGGGACGCTCCTCGCGAGCGGCGATTCGGATGGAGCCGCGGTCGCTCGTCCAGCGGGCGATCTCCTCGCCCTCGTCTTCGACGGGCGCTTCCGGGCCGTGCATGGCTTCGTCGAACGCCAACCTCTCGTCGACGCGCTCGTCGTCGAGGCGCACGCCGACCACGCGCACGCCGAGCAGGCGCGGATCGCTGCCGATGCGCCGCGCTGCGGGTACCTCGAGATCGACGACGTGGTAGCGGTCGGCGAAGAGCATCTTGGCGCACACCGCACCGATGCGATCGTCGACGGCCATGGCCCCGTGCAGCGCTCGCAGCCAGCCCGGGTCGACGGTGGCGTCGTTGTTGACGAGCGCGACGAGGTCGTACTCGCCGTCGGCGCGCATGCCGAGGTTGCAGCCACCGGCGAAGCCGAGGTTGGCGAGTGGCTCGAGAACCCGCACCGATGCGTAGCGCGGGTCGGCGGCGACGCGTTCGACGACGTCGTCGACGGAGCCGTTGTCGACCATGACGATCTCGAAGCGGTCGGTCGGCCAGTCGCTCGAGAGCAGCGAATCGAGGCAGTCGAGCGTCATCGATCCGCCGTCGAAGTTGAGCACGACGACGCGCACGAACGGCGGGGGCGAGTCCATGGGTGGCGTCACCCTAACGGGACGGTCTGGTCCACGTCCCACGGCTTGATCCAGGGTCCGAGCGCGCCGACGGGCCACGTCACCGAGCCGTCGGGGCCCTCGGCGAGGGCGTAGTCGCGCCCGAGCACCTGCACGCGATCGTCCTCGACCTGGGCGACGAGGTGCGATGGGGGTCGGGCACGTCCCGGCCAGCGCGGACCGAGCTCGGTGAGCGCCGCCACGAGATCGTCGGCCGTGCGGCGCCAGGTCCACCGGTCGGCGGCGCGTGCCGCAGCAGCGACGAGCGCGACGTGGTGCTGCTGATCGGTGAGCGCGCGCTCGATCGCTCGTGCGATGGAGGCAGTGTCCGTGGGGTCGAGGTGCGCAGCGGGGTCGTCGAGCACCTCGCGGAGCGCTGAGGTGGACGAGCAGACCACCGCCGTACCGCACGCAGCGGCCTCCACCACGGGCAACCCGAAGCCTTCTTCGAGAGAGGGCATCACCGAGAGCTCGCTCCGCTGCAGGAGTGCGACCAGTTCGTCGTCGGTGACGGCGCCGGTGAACACGACGGAGTCGTCGACCCCGGCGTCGCGCGCTACCGCTTTCCACTGCGCAAGCGCCTCGGGTGTGTGCGCGTTGACGATCACCAACGCGCAGCCGCCGCGGCGAGGCTGACGCAACGCGGCAGGAACGAGACCCCAGGCCCGCACGAGCCGATCGGTGTTCTTGCGCTCGTCGATACCACACACCGACGTCACCCATCGCGTGACGTGAGCGGGCAGCACGCGATCCGGCCGGGGGAGCGGGCGCGATCCGGCGGGAGCGAAGCGTGAGTCGACGCCAGCACCGATCGAACGGATCCGACTGCGGGGGAACGACAACTCGTCCGCCGCCGTGTCGCCGGCGAACTCCGAGATCGACAGCATTGCGTCGAGGGTGCGGGCCAGGGGAGCGCGCAGCGCGGCCTGCGTTCGGGCGTTGGGGTGAACGAGGTAGCGCTCTGGGTAGCGGTACGGGATCACGTCGTACATCACCGCAGCAATAGCGAGCCGCGCTCGCGTGATCAGCGACGGCACGGGGTCGAGGGCGACCGGGTGGAGGAGGAGTTGCGTCGCGACGTACCAGAGCGGGCGTCCGTCGGCAGCGGCGATGGCCTCTCGCAACGTGGCCGGGGCGAGGCGTCGAATGGTGTCGTCGGGCGCGGTCGGCGGCAAGGTGCTGCGCAGCAGCTCGGCCTGGACGTCCGTGGCGTGGAGTGCGACGACGGGCGCTCCGAGCTCGACGAGGCCGCCGAGAAGACCGGTCAGGTAACGGCCGATGCCGCGCTGACCGGCCGTCGGATGATCGACGGGGCGGGCGTCGACGAGGATGCCGGCGAGGCCGGACCCGCCGGCCGTCACGCCGGGTTGCGATCGACGCGGTCGGCAAGGTCGAGTTGGCGCTCGATCACCTGCACGGCAGCGATCGCTGCGTCGACGTCGAGCCGGACGCGATCGGCCCAGCCGAGGAACAGCGGAAGCGCCTCGGGCGCGCCAGAACGGATGTCGTGGTTGAGCGCCATGACGGCGTGGTTGGTCGCGAGCGTCACCTCGCGCAGCGCCGCGAGTTCGGTCTGCATTGCATCGACGGCGAACCGGAGTCGACGCACCTCGGAAGCGGTCGATCCGGGCAACATGCGGGAAAGGCGCTCGCGAATCCGACCCATGCTCGATCACGCTACTCAGCGACGGCGCACGCGGAACCGCAGACACATGGCGATCATCTGCAATCCGAGGCGCACGGCCTTGGTGCGGTCGCCGGTGACCGAACTCACCCCGACGCGCTCGCGGTACTTGACGGGCACCTGCACGAAGGTGAGCTCGCTCGCGGCGACGTGCAGCATCATCTCGAAGCCGAACGCCGAGCCGTGCGACTCGAAGTCGCGATCGATGCGGTCGATGGCTCGACGGTGCATCACGCGAAAGGTGCAGCCGACATCGGAGAGGTAGACAGTGTTGAACAGCACCTCGGTGAGCTTGGCCACGGCCCAGTTGCCCCAGCGGAGGAACCAGCCCATGTTCGCCCCGCTGAGGATGAACGTCTGGACCGTCCGGCTCCCGAACACGACATCGACGTCGGCGGTGAACGGCAGCAGCTTCCACAGGTCGGCGGGGTCGAAGGTGCCGTCGGGTTCGCACACGCACACGAGGTCGGCGTCGCGGGTTTCGGCAAGGCCACGACGGATCGCAGCCCCGTAGCCCTGCACGGTCTCGAACACCTCACGCGCCGACGTGGGAGCGACGGCGGGGGACGTGTTGGGGTGGGCGTTGTTGTTCACCACCACGATGTCGTCGACGACGCCGAGCTGCTCGAAGCCGCCGATGCATGCAGCGATGCTGCCCGCCTCGTTGTAGGTGGGGAGCACCACCGCGACTCGTTGCCCGTTCCACATCGCCGTCGATCCTGCCAGGTGTCAGGTAGTGCTCGCCGGGACCCGAGGAAGGTAGAGGACAAAGCCGCCAATCGCAGTTCGCTCGTAGCGGTCGACGGGCATCCAGAGCAGGCCCGGATCGTCCTCGCCGGCACCGAACACGAACGCCACGCGGGTGTGGTCAGCCCCCTCGACCGCGCGTTGGCGGTCGGGGAACCGGATGGGGAGCGGATACAGCACTGCGCTGGTGAGGTGACGGTCACCGGCGAAGTCGACCGGAAGCACGGTCCAGTAGGTGCCGTAGACGTGCTCGAAGCCCGCGTCACGGATCCGCCGGGCCACCTCGGTGAGGGCTGCGTTCGGGGCCGGATCGGGCATATGGCGCACCGGCCGCACGGTCGGCACAGCGAGCAGCGCGACCCACGCAGCGGCAACGGCGACGAGCATGGGTACGGCCGCACGTCCGACTGCGCGCCGCACCAGCGCATCGATCGCGATCGCGAGGGCCATCGCAAGGAACGGGAACGCGATGACCGCGTACCGCCCGTCAGCGGCAAAGATCAGGTTCTGGAACACGGCCATGATCGGCAGCACGCCAAGCAGCGCTGCCGGGACGACCAGCAGCGCAGCGCGGTGTGCGCGGCGCCAGGCGGCGAGCAGCAGCGCTGCGCCTGCCACCACCCCGGCCAGCACCGCAAGGTAGAGAGGCAACGCGAACCAGCGGGGCAACTCCCATGCGAGCTGGGCGTCGCGCAGACCGAGCCCGCGCGGCAGCAGGTGGACCACGAAGGTTCGCAGCCGATCGGTGTACGTGCCCTCCACCTCGACGGGCGGCTGGAGCGATGGCCATCCGTTCACCGCATTCCAGGCGAGGAAAGGTGCGCATCCGGTGACACCTCCGCCGAGTACCAGCCCCACTGAAACGGCAGCGCGTTGCAGACCGGCTCGGCCTGCGCCGCGTCCATCGAGGGCGAGCGAGACGATCACGACGAGCGCTATCGGCACAACGGTCGACAGGAACATCGGGTGCATCCAGAACGCGAGCCCGCAGAGCGCGCCGAACAGGACCAGCGAGCGCCAGCCGCCAGAGCGGCGCTGGCGAGCGCCATCGAGCGCGCACACCGCAGTGGACGCGGCGAGCACGGTGACGAGCATCCCTGAGGAGTAGCTCTCGTACGCCGTGACCGAGAGCACCAACAGCGCACCGGGCGTGCACCACACGAACGCGGCGGCGAGCCAGCCGGCACGGGCCGTGGCGAGGCGCGTGACGGTCGAACGCACCATGAGCGCTGCGATCACCCACCAGACGGCGGGCAGCGCCTTGAGGACCGTGATGCTCGCACCCGTGATTGCGAGGACCGGTGCCAGCACGTACGACTCGAACGGGAACGTGTACCAGGTGCCACCGAGCACGATCGGCGTGCGGCCGCCAAGGATCTCGAACGCCTCGACGCCGGTGTAGGCCTCGTCAGCGTTGAGTATCGAGCTGCGCAGCACGAGCCAGCGAGCGACGGCCCCGATCACGATGGCGGCTGCGAGGGTGACAACTGCCAGCACCCCGGCCGCTGCGGGCGCGCGACGAGCCGGTGCGTCCTGGGGCATCGGCGAGGCAAGGTACCACCTCACCCGTCTCCGACCCACCGGTACACTGACCCACGCCATGTCGCTCCGCACGGCGGTCGCTCACCGCAATCTGCTGTATCTGCTGTCGCTGCGAGAGCTGCGCACCCGGTATCGGAAGTCGGTCCTCGGCTGGGCGTGGAGTCTGCTGAACCCGATCACCCAGATGCTCATCTTCACGGTGATCTTTCTGTACGTGTTCCGGGCGACGCCGCCGACCGGCGACCCGAGCGGTCTCAAGAACTTCCCGCTCTACTTCGTCAGCGGCGTGCTGCCGTTCAACTTCTTCGCGATCACGGTCGGTACCGCGATCGGCTCGGTGCAGGGCGGAGCGGGGCTCATCAAGAAGGTCCGCTTCCCGCACGAGCACCTGGTGTTCTCCGTGGTGATCGCACAGTTCGTCACCTTGCTCATCGAACTCCTGGTGCTGACGGTGGCGATGTTCATCGCCGGCAACCTGCTGCTGCCATGGATTCCGGTGCTGATGTTCGTACTGCTGATGCTGGCGCTGTTCACCACGGGGATCGCGCTTGCGCTGTCGGCGGCGAACGTCTTCTACCACGACGTCAACTACCTCTGGACCATCCTGTCGCAGTTGCTCTTCTATACGACGCCCGTCATCTACAGCCCGGCGACGATCTCGTTGGAACCCCTCCGCGTCCTCGCCCTGTACGGCCCGACGGGCAGCTTCATCACCGCAGTGCACAACGTGGTCTACGACCTGCGGATGCCCTCCACGATTCGCCTCGCCCAGCTCGTGGTGCTGGGCTTCGGCACCTTCTTCGCCGGGGCGTGGGTATTCAACCGCCTGTCTCCGCGCTTCGCCGAGGAGATGTGACGACATGGCCAATGTGATCGAGGTCGACCACGTCACGAAAACGTTCAAGGTGCACAGCGAGAAGGTGAACTCGCTGAAGGCGGCCATCGTCGCACGCGGGCGCAACCGCTACGAGGAGTTCTACGCACTGCGCGACGTGAGCTTCGAGGTGCGCGAGGGCGAGATGTTCGGCGTCATCGGGCACAACGGCTCGGGCAAGTCAACGCTGCTGAAGTGCATGGCCGGAATCCTGCAGCCCAACGCCGGCGAGGTGCGTGTGCACCAGCGCATGTCGGCACTCCTCGAACTGGGCGCCGGGTTCCATCCCGAACTGTCGGGGCGCGACAACGTGTTCCTCAACGCTGCGATACTCGGTATGCCGCGTCGCGAGATCGCGAAGCGGTTCGACGAGATCGTCGAGTTCTCCGGCCTACAGGCGTTCATCGGATCGCCGGTGAAGACCTACTCCTCAGGCATGTACGTGCGGCTCGCGTTCGCCGTGGCGATCAACGTCGACCCGAACCTGCTGATCATCGACGAGATCCTTGCGGTCGGCGACGTCACCTTCCAGCAGCGTTGCCTCGAGAAATTCGTCGAGTTCCGCAACGAGGGCCGGACGATCATCCTCGTCACGCACGCCATGAACACGGTGAAGGAGATGTGCGACCGCGCCGTGTGGCTCACCCATGGCGTCATCACCGGCGAGGGCGACCCGAGCGATCTCGTCGACGAATACACCGAGACGATGCTCGGCGGCAACGTGCGCGCCGACGACGGCAGCATCCGCCGCGGCTCGGGCGAGATCCAGATCACGAGCGTCGAGCTGTTCGTGAACGGTGACACCGAACCCGTGAAGCGGTTCCGCACCGGCGACGACGTGACGGTGCGCCTCCACTACCGAGCGCAGCAGCCGGTCTCGCGCCCGGTGTTCGGGATCACCATCGAGCAGCTCGGCGGTGCGACGGTGACGACTCCGACCACGCGCGACGCCGGCCTGCTTCCCGACGCAATCGAGGGCGACGGCACGATCGAGATTGCGCTGAGAAAGGTGCCGATGCTGCCGGGCACGTACGACCTGCACACGAGCATCACCGACTTCAACCTGTCGCACGTCTACGACCACCTACAGATGGCCCTTCGCTTCGACGTGATGACCGGCAAGCCGTACGAGATGGGCGGCGTCGTCACACTCCACCCCTCGTGGCATCTAGCCTGACTTTCCTCGAGCGCGTGATGGACACGAAGTCCGTCCTGTCAGGAACTAGTCTTTCTTGAGTCCCCTGCCGGAGGTGAATCTGATGCAGCCCGTGAACGTCGATGATGTCGTGAAGACCCTGCAGGAGCGTGTCGATGCCCGGCGGGCCAACGGGGACTAACCCCCCCCCGCCTCGAGGAGCAGCTCGAGCGCGAGTTCAGGATGATCATGTAAGCGGTACATCGGCCTGAGCTCTCAACTGCGGCGCTCGGGGCGCACATTGACGCCCTGCGCTCGTCCAGTGACTTGATCGGTGGCACTCCCGGCACGACGTCTCGACTGCCGGGCGGCACGGCGATCCACGGCACAACTGCGCGGCTCGTGCGTCGGCACACCAACCAGCTTGCCGATGAGGTGAGACGACTCGGGCACGACACCGCACGGGCCCTTGACGAGGTACGAGCCACGCTGGACCGACATCGTTCGGCCGACGAGCGACCGCTCCTCGACGTCGTCGGCGCTCTCTTTGACCGCATCGCCGTGCTCGATCACCTTGCCGACGCCGTACTCGATCTGGAGCAGCGCGTCATTCGGCTGGAAGAGCTGACGCCTCGCACGTGACGCCCTCAGTCCACCAGGTCCTCGTTGGAGCCTCAAGTGGTGACGCAATCACATCGATGGCCCTACAGATTCGCAACGGGCTCCGCGAGCAGGGGCGCTCGAGCGAGGTATTCGGGCGCTTCGGATCTGAGGGTGGGATGAGGGTGCTGGGGTGGGTTCCCGGGCGCGGTACAGGGGCTCTGCGAATCTGACGGTGTCTAACGCCTTCAGTGTCGAGGAGCCCCTGTGGAATCTGATCCTACGCGCATGTGCGCGCTGCTTGTCGGGCTGCCCGACGTCACGATCGTCGGGGTCGGTGACTGGCCGAAGTGGCTGCGCATCGAGGTCGTCGGCGTTGGCGAGAGGCCGACGTGCGAATGCGGGGTGGTGGCTCAT
>Ga0169931_10001339_pt1 | contig 40669 bp, 39 predicted proteins | sample Kivu_15m_20L_FD_129675 | JGI IMG/M metagenome (GOLD analysis project Ga0169931, IMG submission 129675) | Freshwater microbial communities from Lake Kivu, Western Province, Rwanda to study Microbial Dark Matter (Phase II) - Kivu_15m_20L... | ecosystem: Environmental > Aquatic > Freshwater > Lake... | reverse complement strand
GCTGGTGACCTGGATGGTGGCGTTGGCCATGGGCGTGCTGGGCAGGCCGACCGACAGCAGGGCCTCGATCTCCATGCGCAGTCGACCGCTGGCCTCCTTGACGTCCTGCATCGCGGCTTCGTCGGTCACGCGCATGTCGCGCACGTAGCGTATGTCGGCGTCGCGGGCACGCAGCCGCTCCTCGATCTGCGGCCGGGCGCCGTGGACCAGGACCAGCTTCACCCCGAGCGCGGCCAGAAGGTTCAGGTCGTGGGTGAGACCGACGATGCTGCCGTCGGCCACCACCTCACCACCAAAGGCAATGACGAAGGTCCGCCCGCCGAAGGCGTGGATGTAGGGGGCCGAGGCCCGGAACCACGGGACGAAGTTCTCGAGTGTCTTGGGGTCCATGGCGTCGCGGGGCCGGGGCCCGGGGGTTACTTGGCCGCCATGCGGATGGCGCCATCCAGACGGATGGTTTCGCCATTGAGCATGGCGTTGCGGCAGATCTGCTCCACCAGCAGCGCGAACTCGGGCGGACGGCCGAGGCGGGGCGGGAAGGGTACCTGGGCACCCAGGGACTTCTGCGCCTCCTCGGGCAGGCCGGCCATCATCGGCGTCTCGAACAGGCCGGGCGCGATGGTGACCACGCGGATGCCGAAACGCGCCAGCTCCCGCGCGATCGGCAGCGTCATGCCGACCACGCCGGCCTTGGAGGCGGCGTAGGCCGGCTGGCCGATCTGCCCGTCGAAGGCCGCCACCGAGGCGGTGTTCACGATGACGCCGCGCTCGCCGGCAGCGTCCGCCTGACCCCGCGACATGGCCTCCGCGGCCAGGCGGATCATGTTGAAGGTGCCGATCAGGTTGATGTTGACGATCTTCGCAAACCGGTCGAGCGGATGCGGACCGTCCTTGCCCAGCACCTTGGCCGGGATGCCGACGCCGGCGCAGTTCACCAGACCCTGCAGCCCGCCGAAGGTCGACACCGCCATGTCCACCGTCCCCCGGGCCTGCTCCTCGGAGGTGACATCGCACTCCGAAAAGCGCACCTGCGACCCGAGCCGCGCAGCCAGCGCCTCGCCAAGCGAACGGTTGACGTCCGCGATGATGGCGTTGCCGCCGGCGGCAACGATCATTTCGACGGTGGCCTCGCCCAGGCCGGAACTGCCGCCCGTGACGATGAAGGTGCTGTTGCGGATTTCCATGTCTGCCCTCGATGTGGTTGCGCCGCCGCGGCGGGAACGAGGCGCGAGTTTAACCCGGAGATTTCATCAGGCCACGGGATGATGGCGAGGTGCGTTGCGAGGCAGGCCGTGCATCCCGCGCCAAGCCAATAGCCGAGCCTATTGGCGCGAAGCGGGGGCGCGGGATGACCGCAAGGCGCCCGCCAGCGCCCGTGGAGGCCGGCAGACCAAATCGTACCGACAGCCGATTCGCCGTAAACCCAGTGGACATCGGTGAGCAACTCATTTTCGGGGCCGACCTGGTGAAATTTCCGGGTTAACCCGGACCCTCGCCGCGTGTACCGGCAGGGGTCACGTGTACCGGCAGGGGTCAGGTCTTGTCTTTTGCCCCCCGTACCCTTCCGGTCTGCGCGGCTCCCGGCCCGCCTGACCGTCATCATCCAGGCCTGTGCCCGCGCGTCGCCGACAGCGCAGCCGGAGTCGGTGCCGGTTTCGTTCATGGCCGGATGGTGCCGAAGAGGGCGTTCAGAAATCGCCCCAGAGCGTCTGCATGGCTGCCAGGGCGGCCAGCGCAGCCGTCTCGGTGCGGAGCACACGCGGACCAAGACGGATCGCAACGAAGCCACGGCTCGCGGCCGCCTCTGCCTCGCGCTCGGCGAAGCCGCCTTCCGGGCCGGCGAGCAGCGTGACGGCACCAGCGGGTGACGGCAGTTCGCGCAGGCGCAGACGGCCGCCCACGGCCAGCAGCAGCCGTGGTCCGTCCGGAGCCGGGCAGGCCGAGAGCCAGTGCTCGAAGGTGGCGGGTTCGTCCACGTCCGGGACGGCGTTGCGGCCGCACTGCTCGCAGGCCGAGATGGCGATGGCCTGCCAGTGGGAGCGCCGGCGGTCCATTCGTTCGCCCCCGAGCCGCACGACGCTGCGGGCGGTGAACACCGGGACGATTCGGTCGACACCGAGTTCGACGGCCTTGCGAATGGTGAAATCCATGCGGTCGCCACTGGATACGCCCTGGACCAGGGTCACGCGCAAGTCGGACTCGGGTCCGCCGGGGTGGAAGCGCCCGGCCCGGGCACGGACCCCGCCGCGCCCGACCTGGGTCAGCGCCGCCTCGTACTCGCCGCCGCTGCCGTCGAACAGGACCACCCCGTCGCCGACACCGAGGCGCAGGACGCGCGTGGCGTGGTGGGCCGCCAGTTCGGGCAGGCCCACCTCGGCGCCGGGACCAAGGCGGTCCGGCACGTGGAAGCGGGCGCCGTTCTTGATGCCGCTGTCTCGGGTCATGGTACGGCTCATGCTACCATCCTGCGCACTCACGGCAACCCTGTCTGCGGATGCGTACCGTCGTCGCTTCGTTCCCTCCCTGCCCGACCGCGCGGCAGCATTCTGTCCGATGAACCACCCGGGTTCCGAGATGGCCGACGCCGCCCTGCTGGCGGATTTGTGTGCCGTCGTGCGCCGCGTGGCCCGCGACGAGGTGATGCCGCGATACCGGCGGGTGGGCCACCATCGCAAGTCCGACGGCACGCTGTGCACCGAGGCGGACCTCGGCGCCCAGGCCGTGCTGGTGGAACGTCTGCGTGCCCTGCTGCCCCTGCCGGTGATCGGCGAGGAGATGAGCGCCGAGGAGCAGCGCGCCGCCTGGGAACTCGGCGCGGGCAGCGTGTGGTGTGTCGATCCCGTCGATGGAACCTCCAACTTCGTTCACGGCATGCCCTGGTTTGCCGTCTCCGTGGCGCTGCTGGCGGCAGGGCGCCCCCGCCTCGGCGTGGTGTACGCGCCTGCGACCGACGAGATGTTCAGCGCCCTGCGCGGGCGCGGCAGTCGGCTCAACGGCGAACTCCTGGGTCCTGGCCCGCTGGCTCCCGAACTGCGCTCTGCCATGGCGAATGTCGATTTCCGGCGCATACCGCCGGTCCTGGGGCAGGCACTCGCCGCGCGGGCACCCTATTGCTCTCACCGCAGCCTCGGGGCCGCCACCCTGGAATGGTGTTACCTCGCCGCCGGCCGGCTCGACCTCTACCTGCATGGCGGGCAGAAGCTCTGGGACTACGCCGCAGGCAGCCTCGTCCTCGAGGAGGCGGGCGGGATGGTCGGCAGTTTCGAGCGCGAGGACTTCTGGGGCGGTTCGGAGTGGCGACGATCCGTGGTCGCGACCCATCATCCCGACCTCTACCCGGTCTGGCGCCAGTGGGTGGACGACCACCTCGGCGCCACGGCCACCCGCGTGGCCGCCTGATCCATCCTCGCAGGTCTTTGAATTGACCGGCGGGAGCCTTGCCGGTATCTTTCGCTGTTCCCCTTCGTAAATTGCCGGGCCAGCACCCGGACCCATGATGGAACTGACCGGCGCCGAAATCACCGTGCGCTGCCTGGCCGACGAGGGTGTCGAATATCTGTTCGGCTACCCGGGCGGGGCGGTACTGCATATCTACGACGAGATCTTCAAGCAGGACCGGGTCAAGCACATTCTCGTACGCCATGAGCAGGCGGCGGTGCACGCAGCGGACGGGTACGCCCGCGCCTGCGAGAAGCCCGGCGTGGTGCTGGTCACCTCCGGGCCGGGCGTGACGAACGCCGTGACCGGCATCGCCACGGCCTACATGGACTCCATTCCGATGGTGATCGTGACCGGTCAGGTGCCGACCCACGCCATCGGGCAGGACGCCTTCCAGGAGGTGGACACGGTCGGCATCACCCGGCCCTGCGTCAAGCACAACTTCCTCGTGAAGGACGTGCGCGATCTGGCGGCGACCATCAAAAAGGCCTTCTACATCGCCACCACGGGCCGTCCCGGTCCGGTGCTGGTCGACATTCCCAAGGACGTGACCACCGCTCGCTGCGAGTACGAGTATCCGCAGTCGGTTTCCATGCGTTCCTACAGCCCGGTGGTGAAGGGGCACGCTGGCCAGATCAAGAAGGCGCTCGGTCTGTTGCTGGAGGCCAAGCGTCCGATGATCTACACCGGTGGCGGCGTGGTGCTCGGCAATGCCGCATCGGAGCTGACGCAGTTCGTACGCAACCTCGGCTACCCCTGCACCAACACGCTGATGGGCTTGGGCGGATATCCCGCGACCGACCCGTTGTTCATGGGCATGCTGGGCATGCACGGGACCTACGAGGCCAACCTCGCGATGCAGAACTGCGATGTCCTGATCGCAGTGGGGGCGCGCTTCGACGACCGTGTGATCGGCAATCCGAAGCATTTCTTCCGCGAGGACCGCAAGATCATCCACGTGGATGTCGACCCGTCCTCGATCTCCAAGCGGGTGCGGGTCGACGTCCCCATCGTGGGTGACGTGCGCGAGGTTCTGGCGGAGATGAACCGTCAACTGGTTGCGTCCACGCAGAAGCCCGACGCCGCCGCCCTCAAGGCATGGTGGACCCAGATCGAGCTCTGGCGCGCGCGCGACTGCCTCAAGTACGACCGCGCGAGCAGCATCATCAAGCCGCAGATGGTGGTCGAGAAACTCTACGAGATCACCGGGGGCGACGCCTTCGTCACTTCGGATGTCGGCCAGCATCAGATGTGGGCGGCACAGTTCTACAAGTTCGACAAGCCGCGTCGCTGGATCAACTCGGGCGGTCTCGGCACCATGGGCTTCGGCCTGCCTGCTGCCATCGGCGCCTGTCTCGCCAACCCCGGTTCCACGGTGGCCTGCGTGACCGGCGAGGCCTCGATCCAGATGTGCATCCAGGAGCTTTCCACCTGCAAGCAGTACCGCACACCCATCAAGATCGTGAACCTGAACAACCGCTACATGGGCATGGTGCGGCAGTGGCAGGAGTTCTTCCACGGCAACCGCTACGCCGAGTCCTACATGGATGCCCTGCCCGATTTCGTCCGGCTCGCCGAGAGCTATGGGCACGTGGGCATCCGCGTGGACAAGCCGGAGGATATCGAGGGAGCGCTGCGCGAGGCCTTCTCGCGCAAGGATGAGCTCGTGTTCCTGGATTTCGTGACCGACCAGACCGAGAACGTCTTCCCCATGGTGCCGGGGGGCAAGGGTCTGTCCGAGATGATCCTGGTGTAGGGCGCCGAGAACGACGATGAAACACATCATTTCACTGCTGCTCGAGAATGAGTCGGGCGCCCTGTCGCGGGTGGCGGGCCTTTTCTCCGCGCGCGGCTACAACATCGAATCCCTTACCGTAGCGCCCACCGAGGACGCAACGCTGTCGCGCATGACCATCGTCACCTCCGGCTCGAGCGACGTGATCGAGCAGATCACCAAGCAGCTCAACAAGCTGGTGGACGTGGTCAAGGTGGTGGATCTGTCCGAGGGCGAGCACATCGAGCGCGAGCTCATGCTGGTGAAGGTGCGTGCCTCCGGCAAGGACCGCGAGGAGATGAAGCGCATGGCGGACATCTTCCGCGGGCGCATTCTCGACGTGACCGACAAGAGCTACACCATCGAGCTGACCGGCACTGGCGAGAAGCTCGATGCCTTCCTCGACGCGCTCGAGGAGGGTGTTGTTCTCGAGACGGTCCGCACCGGCGCCTCGGGCATCGGGCGCGGGGAACGCATTCTCAAGATCTGACAACAGGGACGGCGACGGTCGCAGACGGGCGGTGCATGGCTCCGCCGGTACACGCGTCCGGCGCAGTCAGCCGCGCGGTCGCACTCACACAGGGGATTTCACATGAAGGTTTACTACGACAAGGACGCCGACCTGTCCCTCATCAAGGGCAAGCAGGTCACCATCATCGGTTACGGTTCTCAGGGCCATGCGCACTCCCTCAACCTGCACGACTCCGGCGTCAACGTTACGGTCGGACTGCGCAAGGGCGGGAGTTCCTGGGACAAGGCCAGCAACGCCGGCCTGACCGTCAAGGACGTGGGCGAGGCCGTAAAGGGCGCCGACTTCGTGATGATGCTGCTGCCCGACGAGCATATCGCCAAGGTCTACCGCGAGGACGTCGAGCCCAACATGAAGCCCGGTGCCACCCTGGCGTTCGCCCATGGCTTCAACATCCACTACGGTCAGGTGCTGCCCCGTGCCGACATCGACGTGGTGATGATCGCGCCCAAGGCGCCCGGTCATACCGTCCGGGCCACCTACGCCCAGGGCGGCGGCACGCCCTGCCTGATCGCCATCGCCCAGGATTCCACCCAGCGCGCGCGTGATCTCGCCCTGTCCTACGCCGCTGCCATCGGCGGTGGCAAGGCGGGCGTCATCGAGACCACCTTCCGCGAGGAGACCGAGACCGACCTGTTCGGCGAGCAGGTGGTGCTGTGTGGCGGCACCACCGCCCTGATCCAGGCCGGCTTCGAGGTGCTGGTGGAGGCCGGTTACGCGCCCGAGATGGCCTACTTCGAGTGCCTGCACGAACTCAAGCTGATCGTCGACCTCATCTACGAGGGCGGCATCGCCAACATGCGCTACTCGATCTCGAACAATGCCGAGTATGGTGACTTCACCCGCGGCCCCCGCATCATCACCGAGGACACCAAGGCCGAGATGCGCCGCATCCTCAAGGAGATCCAGACCGGCGCCTACGCCCAGGAATTCCTGCTCGAGAACCAGACCGGCGCCACCAAGCTCAACGCCATGCGCCGCATCGGTCGCGAGCACGAGATCGAGCGTGTGGGCGGCAAGCTGCGTGAAATGATGCCCTGGATCAAGAAGAACCGCCTGGTGGACACCAGCCGCAACTGATCCCCGGTCGGATCCCGACGGGGTGCCGTTGCGGCGCCCTGACGGGAGCCGGCGCGACATTGCCGGAGCCCGATGCCATACATGGCGAACTACCCGCATCCTCTCATTGCCCGCGAGGGTTGGACCTTCCTGGCGATCGCCCTGGCGGTCGCGCTTGGTGCTGCCTGGGCGTGGGGCTGGTGGTCGCTTCCGCTGTGGCTTCTTGCCCTGTTCGTCCTGCAATTTTTCCGTGATCCGCCGCGCGAGGTCCCGGAAGCCTCCGGCGCCGTGCTGTGCCCGGCCGATGGCCGGGTGGTGGTGGTTGGCAAGGCGCATGATCCCTACCTCGACCGCGAGGCCTTGAAGATCAGCGTCTTCATGAACGTCTTCAACGTGCACTCGAACCGCAGTCCGCTGGACGCGGAGGTGGTGCAGGCCTGGTACCACCCGGGCAGCTTCCTCAACGCGGCGCTGGACAAGGCCTCGCTGGAAAACGAGCGCAACGCTCTGCAGCTGCGTACCGGCGGCGGCGTGGACGTCACCTGCGTGCAGGTCGCCGGGCTCGTGGCCCGTCGCATCCTGTGCTACGTGAAGCCGGGAGACCGGCTGGCGCGCGGCCAGCGCTATGGGTTCATCCGCTTCGGTTCCCGCGTCGATCTGTACCTGCCGCTGGACGCCCGGCCGAGGGTGGCCGTCGGCGACAAGGTTTACGCGACCTCCACCATCGTGGCACAGTTGGCGTCGTAGGTTTGGGCAACCCTCCGGAGGAGGCTCCCGTCATGGACGACACCAACGCCAGGCGCCGCTGGCTGATGCGCCGCAAGTTCCGTCCGGGTTTCTTCTGGCTCCCGAACGCCATCACCACGGTGGCCTTGTTCGCCGGCTTCTATGCCATCGTCCAGGCCATGAACAACCGCTACTCCGCGGCCGCTGCCGCGATCTTCGTGGCGATGGTGTTCGATGGTCTTGACGGCCGGGTGGCCCGGCTGACCCGCACGCAGAGCGCCTTCGGCGCCGAACTCGACTCCCTGTCGGACATGGTGGCCTTCGGAGCTGCCCCTGCGCTGGTGATCTACGAATGGTCGCTGCGTGGCCTCGGCAAGGTGGGCTGGGCCTCCGCCTTTGCCTACTGCGCCTGCGCCGCACTGCGGCTGGCGCGTTTCAACACCAACATCGCGGTGGTGGACAAGCGCTACTTCCAGGGTCTGCCGAGCCCGGCGGCCGCCGCCGTGGTGGCGGGTTTCATCTGGGCAGCGGATTCGTTCTCCTTTCCCGGCGCGCGGGTGGACTGGATCGCCGCGGGGCTGACGGTGTTCGCTGCCTTCACCATGGTGAGCAACGTGCCCTTCTACAGCGGCAAGGACATCAACATCCGCAAGAGCGTGCCGTTCTGGCAGGTGGTCCTGGTGCCTCTTGTGGTGGCGACGGTGTTCTTCCTGTCCGACAACATGCCCGAGATGCTGTTCACCATCGCCCTGCTCTACGCCGCCTCCGGATACGTCATGTGGCTGGTCGGCCTGGTGCGCCCGTCCCAGCCACCTGAGGGGCCTCCGCCGGCGGCGGGTGGCGGCGAGGCCTGAGTCAGGCCTGATCGATCCCTGCGCCCCGCCTGTCCTGTATCGAACCAAATGTCACCCGCGGCGTGACGGCGAAACGCGGTGAGGGGTCTGCGGACGGCGCGCTTCGCCGCTGAGGGCGCTTGCAGTGCATCCCCAGGCTGGCATATATTCCAGGCATGAGCCCTGCAGCCGTCCTTCGTTCCCGCCTCCCATCCAGTGTCCTGCTGGCCGGGCTCCTGCTGCGCGCAAGCGCACAATAATCCTCCCCCCTCCCCAGCTGTACCCCCGACGGACTTGACCAGTCCGGAGGCCCTTTGTAGCTTTCCGCGTTGCCCGTGATGGCCGACGTGCCCCGAAGCCGCGGATCCGACCAGGAGAACACCATGTCCGACCGTCTCTTCATTTTCGACACGACGCTTCGTGATGGCGAGCAGAGCCCGGGTGCCTCGATGACCCGAGATGAGAAGCTGCGCATCGCGCGCCAGCTCGAGAAGCTGCGGGTCGACGTGATAGAGGCGGGTTTCCCGGCTGCCTCCAACGGCGACTTCGAGGCGGTGAAGGCGGTGGCGACTGCCATCAAGGACTCCACGGTCTGCGGTCTGGCGCGTGCCAACGAACATGACATCCGCCGCGCCGGGGAGGCTTTGCGCGACGCCAACGCGGGCCGTATCCACACCTTCATCGCGACCTCGCCGATCCACATGGAGAAGAAGCTGCGCATGCAGCCCGACCAGGTGGTCGAGACCGCGGTCAAGGCGGTCAAGCTCGCCCGCTCGTATCGCGACGATGTCGAGTTCTCACCCGAGGACGCCGGTCGTTCCGAGCTCGATTTCCTGTGCCGCATTCTGGAGGCGGTGATCGATGCCGGGGCCAGCACCATCAATGTGCCCGACACCGTGGGCTACACCATTCCCGAGCAGTTCGGCAGCCTGATCCGTTCATTGCGCGAGCGCATCCCGAATTCCGACAAGGCGGTCTGGTCCGTGCATTGCCACAACGACCTCGGGCTCGCGGTCGCGAACTCACTGTCCGCCGTCATGAACGGGGCGCGTCAGGTGGAGTGCACCATCAACGGCCTGGGGGAGCGCGCCGGCAATGCCTCCCTGGAGGAAATCGTCATGGCGGTGCGCACCCGCCGCGATTACTTCCCGTGCGACACGCGTATCGACACCACGCAGATCGTGCCGGCTTCCAAGCTGGTGTCCGGCATCACCGGTTTTCCGGTGCAACCGAACAAGGCCATCGTCGGTGCCAACGCCTTCGCCCACGAGTCCGGCATTCACCAGGACGGCGTGATCAAGAGCCGCGAGACCTACGAGATCATGCGTGCCGAGGACGTGGGCTGGACCAACAACAAGCTGGTGCTTGGCAAGCTGTCCGGGCGCAACGCCTTCAAGCAGCGCCTCAAGGAACTGGGCATCGAATTGCCGAGCGAGGAGGCGTTGAATGCAGCCTTCGCGCGGTTCAAGGATCTGGCCGACAAGAAGTCCGAGATCTTCGACGAGGACCTGCAGATGCTGGTGTCGGACGAGGCGGCGGCCCACGACAGCGAGCATTTCAAGCTCGTGTCCATGATGATCCACTCCGAGACCGGCGAGACGCCGACGGCCCGCATCGTCATGGCGGAGGGCCCGGGCGAGAAGCAGTCCGAGGCGCACGGCAGCGGTCCGGTGGATGCCACTTTCCGCGCCATCGAGAGCATCGTCACAAGCGGCGCGGAGCTGCAGCTGTTCTCGGTCAACAGCATCACCAGCGGCACCGACGCCCAGGGCGAGGTGACGGTGCGTCTCAAGAAGGAAGGCCGCATCGTCAACGGCGCCGGCGCCGACACCGACATCGTGGTGGCGTCCGCCAAGGCCTACATCAACGCGCTCAACAAGCTGCACTCCAAGCTGGAGCGCGCCCACCCGCAGGTCTGATACCCTCGGCGAGGCTCTGGCAGGTTCATGCCGGGGCCTGGTCCGGGGCTTGATCCCGCCTCTTTGCCGGGTGCGCCACCGGGCGGGGCGGGCTGGTCAGTACCAGCCCCGTCCGGCGCGCGGCCCCGGTGCTCGGCGCAGGCTCCGGGGCTTCCACATGCTGCAGGCGTCCTCCAGGAGAACGGCGATGGATGAGCAGGACCAGCGGGGTCGGCATCGGTTCGTGATCGTCGGCGGCGGCGCGGGAGGGCTCGAACTCGCCACCCGTCTCGGCGACTCCCTCGGCCGGCGAGGGCGGGCCCACGTGACCCTGGTGGACCGCTCCCGCACCCACCTGTGGAAACCCCTGCTGCATCAGGTCGCGGCCGGCTGCATGGACCTGAACGACCACGCGCTCGACTACCTGGCCCAGGCGCGCTGGCATCACTTCAGCTTCCAGCTCGGTCAGATGGTCGGCCTGGACCGGGGCAGCAAGCAGGTGCTGCTCGGTCCTTTGCTCGACCCCGAGACCGGGCACGAGGTGCTGCCGGCCCGTCCGCTGCCCTATGACACGCTGGTGATCGCCATCGGCAGCCAGACCAACGACTTCGGCACCCCGGGGGCGAAGGAACATGCCATCGCCCTGGACGTGCCCGAACAGGCGGAGCGCTTCCGCGGGCGGCTGCTCAACGCCTGCCTCAGGGCCAACGCCCAGGGGGGGCCGCGCGATCCCTGGCAACTGCACGTGGCCATCATCGGTGCCGGCGCCACCGGGGTCGAACTGGCGGCGGAACTGCACAATTCCACCCGCGAGCTGGTGTCCTTCGGTCTGGACAACATCGACCCCGAGCGCGATCTGCGGATCACCATCATCGAGGCTGCTCCCCGGGTGTTGCCGGCGCTGCCGGAGCGGCTGTCCGAAGCGACCCTGGCCTTGCTGCAGAAGCTGGACGTCGAGGTGCTCACCAACGAGCGTGTGACCGAGGTGACGGCCCAGGGAGTGCGCACCCAGAGCGGGCGGGAGGTGCCGGCCGAGCTGACGGTCTGGGCGGCGGGCATCAAGGCACCGGAGTTCCTGCGCGATCTCGACGGTCTGGAGACCAACCGTCTGAACCAGCTGGTGGTGAACGAGCGCCTGCAGACCACGCGCGATCCGTCCATCTTCGCCCTGGGCGATTGCGCCGCCTGCGCCTGGCCGGAGAAGAACGGCTGGGTGCCGCCCCGGGCCCAGTCGGCCCATCAGCAGGCCAGCCACCTGTTGCGCAACCTGCCGCGGCACATGGCCGGCCAGGAGATGCGGCCCTGGCACTACCGCGACTTCGGCTCTCTCGTGTCGCTGGGCGACTACAGCACCGTGGGCAGTCTGATGGGGGGCATCAGCCGGGGCAGCCTGATGATCGAGGGCTATTTCGCCGGGCTCATGTACGCCTCGCTGTACAAGATGCACGAGTATGCCCTGCACGGGTTTGCCAAGGTGTTTCTCGACACCGTGGCCCGGCTGATCATCCGCCGCACCGAGCCCCACGTGAAGCTGCATTGAGCAGGGCTGGCGACACCGCAGGCTGACGCGGCCGAAGGGCGGTGTCTCTCGCCACCCGCGGAGTTTCAGGTGCGGAAGCGGTGGTACTCGAGATCGGCCAGGGTGACGAACTCGAGCGCGGCGATGTGGGTCGCTGCCAGCACCACCGGCGGCGCGACACCGGCCTCGAGGGCTTCCTTCCAGCGCATCGCGCACAGGCACCACTGGTCGCCGGGACGCAGGCCGGGGAAGCGCCATTCCGGGTGCGGTGTGATCAGGTCGTTGCCCTGGGCGCGGCTGAATTCGAGGAACTCCGCCGTGACCCGGGCGCACACCACGTGCGTCCCGAGATCGTCGGCGCGGGTGCGGCAACAGCCGTCGCGGAAGTATCCGGTGAGCGGGTCATGGCTGCAGTCCTGCAGCGGCGTGCCGAGCACGTTGAGAGGGTGGTGGCTCATGAGGTCGGGTCCGGAAAATCGGTTCTGCCGCGTCGCGGGGCAGCCACGTTCCGGCCTGCCCATGCCGGGCGTGAGGCCAGGCCGACATGCCCGGCCGCGGTTTGCCCGCGGTCGAGCCTGAAGGCTACACTGCGACCGCCATGCGTCCAACACCAGCCCGGAGATTTCACCAGATCGGCCCCCAGAATGAGCTGCGTACCGATGCCCATCGGGTTTGCGGTGAATCGGCTGTCGGTACGATTTGGTCCGCCGGCCTCCACGGGCGCTGGCGGGCGCCTTGCGGTCATCCCGCACCCCCGCTTCGCGCCAATAGGCTCGGCTATTGGCTTGGCGCGGGATGCGCGGCCTGCCTCGCAAAGCACCTCGCCATCATCCCGTGGCCTGGAGAAATCTCCGGGCGAGCCCGGAGATTTCACCAGATCGGCCCCCAGAATGAGCTGCGTACCGATGCCCATCGGGTTTGCAGCGAATTGCCCGTCGAGATGTCCGGGCGAGCCCGATGAAGCTCGCGTCGCGCCGGGGTGCCGGGGTCGTGCTGATCCTCGCATTGCTCGCGGGCTGCGCCCGCGAGACCTACCAGCCCAAGCCGATCGATCCCGGCGCCACGGAAGCGGCGCTGGCCGGGCGCACGCTTGCGGCGCCAGCCCTGCGCGACTACTTCGAGGCCCAGGGGCAGGACGTGAAGACCTGGCCGCCCGAGAGTTGGGATCTGTCTGCCCTGACTCTGGCAGCGGTGTTCCTGCACCCCGAGATCGACGTGGCGCGCGCGCGGGCGGACCTCGCTGCCGCCGAAAAGGCAACATCGCGGACTGCGCTGCCCTACACCCTGACGGCGCGGCCGGAGTACAACTCGGCCGAGGGTGGCGGAGACACGCCCTGGGGCTACGGCCTGCTGGTGGGTCTGCCGATCGATCTGGGCAACAAGCGGGCGGCGCGCACCGAGCAGCTGGCGCGCGTCGAGGAGGCCGCCCGCCTGGAAGTGGCGGTGGCCAGCTGGCGGGTGCGCAGCCGTCTGAGGCGGCATTTCGTCGACCTGCACGTGGCCAACCAGACCGTCGAGGCCCTGCAGGCCGAGCAGGCGGAGCGCGGCCGGCTGCTGGCATTGATGGAGAAGCGGCTGGCGGCTGGCATGGCCGCGCAGGGCGAGCTGTCGTCGTTGCGCCTGCGTCAGGCCGAGGGCGAGCTGGCACTGCGGCGCGCGGTGGTGCGGCGGGAGCAGGCGCTTGCCGGCGTTGCGGAATCGGTTGCCGTGCCCCTGGGCGAGTTGCAGGCGGTGCGCCTGGACTTCTCCGCGGTGGACCATGCGGTGCCGGCGCCCGAGCCACCGGCGCTGCAGCGCGCGGCGCTGCTCAACCGCATCGACCTGCGCCGCAAGCTGGCGGACTATGCGGTCGCGGAGGCGGCCCTGAAGCTGGAGGTGGCACGGCAGTATCCGGACATCACCCTCGTGCCTGGGTACTTCTGGGACGCCGACGAGACCATCTGGTCGATCGCCGGTCTCGCGCTGGTGCCGCCACGTGCCCGCACGCGGGCGTTGATCCGCGAGGCCGAACTGCGGCGCGAGATCGAGGCCCGGGCCTTCCTGGCGGTGCAGTCTGCGGTGATCGCGGAGGCGCAGGCGGCTGCGTCGCGATACGGGCACGCGCTGGCGGCGCACGAGGCGGCCGTCGACGTCCTGCGACGGGCGCGCGAGCGGCGGCGCGAGGCGGCCAGCCAGTTCGAGCGCGGGTACGCCGACCGTGTGGATGTCGCCAATGCCGCGCTGGAGGCGGTGGTGGCAGAACGCACCGCCATCGTCGCCATGCTGGAACTGCAGCAGGGTCTGTCCGCGCTCGAGGATGCGGTGCAGCGACCACTCGACAACCCCGACCTGTTCGCCGGAGTGCAGCCTGCCGCCGCGCCGGCGGACGCGGCTCTCAATCCGGCACTGATCGATAATGACTGAGCGCACACGACCGTTGTTTCTGATCCTGCTGCTGGGCCTGGTGGCCCTGCTTGCCGCCACCGCGCTCTACCTCGGTCGGGACGAGTATCAGGAACTGGCCCGCCGCAATGGCGAGGAGATCGGCGTCCAGACCACGGCAGACGAGAAGATCGGCCCGGGACGGCTGCGCATCGGCGAGAAGGAGCGCGCCGCCAGCGCGCTCGAACTCGCCGCCCTGCAGCCGGTCGATGCCGGGCTGTCGGTCCCGGTGCAGGGGATGGTGGTCGACCTGAGGAGTCTGGTGGACGCGCGCGGCCGGTACCTCACGCAGTCGGCCGAGATCCGGGCGCTGCGCGTCTCCGCCGCCAACCTCGAGACCGAGGCGCGTCGTGCCCGGTCTCTGTTCGATGACGACCGCAACGTCTCCGAGCGGGCTGTGCTGCAGGCCGAGGCGGAGGCTCGCGCCGCCAGGGAACGTCTGCTCGCTGCCGAGACGGTCTTGCGGGCCATGATCGAGAGCCTGACGGCCGAATGGGGTAGCACCCTGACTGATGCCGCACTCGGCGGCAGTGCCAATTTCAAGTCGCTGCTCGAAGGGCGCGAGGTGCTGGCGCTGGTGAGCTTTCCCCAGGACGATGGGGCCGCCCGCGGCCAGCGCACGCTGCTGGTGGAGCCGGCCGGCGGCGGGGTGCGCACCCAGGCCACGCTGGTGGGTCGGGCGCCGCTGTCGCTCGCGGGTGCATCCGGGCCCACCTACTTCTGCCGCCTGCCCGCGGCCGGCATGCGCGTCGGCACGCGCCTGTCCGGCCACGTGGCCGGCGGTGCGTCGAAACAGGCTGGAGTGGTGGTGCCGGAGAGTGCCGTGGTGTGGTTCGCAGGGCGTTCCTGGGTCTACGCGCGCGACGAGAAGGACAGGGATGTGTTCGAGCGCACGCCGGTCGATGCGACCCGGCTGGTGCCAGGAGGGTGGTTTGACGCCGGCGAACTCGAGCCCGGCCGTGAAGTGGTGGTCACTGGTGCGCAGCTGCTCCTGTCCGAGGAGCTGGAGTACCAGATCCGGAACGAGAATGAAGACTGAGCCCCGGCCGCGCGGAGAGCGCCGCCGCAGCGTCGGACCGGAGGTGCGGTCGTGATCACCGCCATCGTCCGCTTCTCGATTCGCTTCCCCGGCGTCGTGGTGTCGCTGGCCCTGATGCTGGTGGCCTACGGCATGTTCACGCTGGAACACGCGAGGCTGGACGTATTCCCCGAGTTCTCGCCTACCCAGGTGGTGATCCAGACCGAAGCCGCCGGACTCTCGCCCGAGCTGGTGGAGTCGCTGGTGTCGCAGCCGATCGAGAACGCGCTGCTGGGGGCCTCAGGCGTCGAGCGCATCCGCTCTCAGTCCATCCCGGGGCTGTCGGTGGTGACGGTGCTGTTCGAGGATGGCTCCGACATCTACCGCCACCGGCAGGTGGTGGCGGAGCGACTGGCCCCGCTGGCGGGCCGCATGCCTGTGGGCGTGAGCACGCCCGGCATCACGCCGCTGACCTCCTCGGCAAGCACGGTGCTCGGGCTGGGGTTGACGTCCAAGACCCGCAGCCTCGTCGAACTGCGTACCCTGGCCGACACGGTGCTGCGCCCGCATCTGCTTTCGGTCGAGGGCGTCGCCGAAGTGAACGTCTTCGGTGGTTTCGTGCGGGAGTGGCAGCTGCAGGTCGACCCTGCGCGGCTGGCACGCCACGACGTGTCACTCGGGGAGGTGATCGCCGCAGCGCGGCAGGCCACCGGAGTCCTGTCCGCCGGCTTCCTGCCCGGCCCCAATCAGCGCATCGCCATCGTCACCGAGGCGCAGCCGGCGGTGCCGGAAGTCCTGGGCCGGGCCCTCCTGAAGACCGTGGACGGGCAACCGGTACTGCTGCGCGATGTGGGCAGCATCGTGGAGGGCGCCGCCGAGCCCATCAGCGCCGCCGCCATCGACGGCCAGTCCGGCGTGTTCGTGATGGTGCAGGGCCAGCTGGGCAGCAACACCCTGGCGGTGTCCCGCGGCCTGGAGGCGGCGCTGGCCGACCTGAAGCCGCTGTTCGCGTCCGAGAAAGTGACGCTGCACGATGCCTTGTTCCGGCCGGCCAACTTCATCGAGACGGCGGTGGGCAACGTGCGTTTCGACATCCTGGTCGGCTCCAGCCTCGTGGTGGTGGTGCTGTTTCTGTTCCTGTTCAACGCCCGCACCGCCTTCATCTGCACCACCGCGATCCCGGTGTCGCTGCTGGGCGCCGTGCTGCTGCTCACCGCCTTCGACCAGCCGATCAACATCATGGTGCTCGGCGGCCTGGCGATCTCGCTGGGCGAGGTAGTGGACGATGCCATCATCGACACCGAGAACATCTTCCGCCGCCTGCGCGAGAACCGCGCCGCCGGCATGCCTCTGGACCCCGCGACGGTCGCCCTGAACGCCTCGGTCGAGGTGCGCGGATCGGTGGTCTACGCCACCTTCATCGTGGCGCTGGTGTTCGTGCCCCTGCTGACCTTCGGCGGTGTCGGCGGCAAGCTGTTCTCGCCCCTGGGGCTGGCCTACATCCTGGCGATCCTGGCGTCGCTGGTGGTGGCCATGAGCCTGACACCGGCGCTGTGCTTCCTGATGCTGGGCCGTGGCGAACTGAAGTCCGACGATCCGCCGTTCGTGCGGCGCATCAAGCCAGGCTACATTGCGTTGCTGCGTCGCATCGAGGGCAATGCCGGGCGCGTCATGGGGGGCACCGCATTCTTCGTGGCCCTGGGCCTGGGCGCCATCCCGCTGTTCTCGGGCGAGTTCATCCCTTCGCTGAAGGAAGGTCACTACGTGATCCACATGTCCGCCGTGCCCGGTACTTCCGAGCGCGAGGTGCTGCGCATCGGCAATCAGGTGACGGCTGCACTGCTGAAGGTCGAGGGCATCAGATCGGTGGCCCAGTGGGTCGGTCGGTCGCAGAACGGTGCCGACACCTTCGGCCCCCACTACAGTGAGATGGAGGTCGAGGTGGGCGGGCTGAAGGGTGCCGAGCAGGCGCGCATCCTGGGCGAGATCCGCGAGATCCTGGCGGGTGTGCGCGGCGCCTTTCCCGGGGTCACGTTCTCCGTCAACACCTTCCTCACCGAGCGCATCGAGGAGACCATCGCCGGCTTCCCGGCGGACGTGGCGATCAACGTGTTCGGGCCGGACCTCGACGCTCTGGACCGGGATGCACGCGAGATCGCGGAAGTGGTCGCTGGCCTGCCCGGTGCCCAGGACGTACAGGTCCAGGCGCCGGCGGGTACACCGCAGCTCGGCGTGCGTCTCAAGCATGACCGCCTGTCCGCCCACGGATTCACCGCCACCGAGGTGCTGGAGGCCGTGCGCACGGCGTTCGAGGGGACGTCCGTGGGCCAGGTGTTCCGCGGCAACCACCCGGTGGAGGTGGTGGCGATCCTGGCGCCGGAGCACCGGCGTGCGCCCGTGCAGGTGGCAGACCTGCCGCTGCGTTCGGCCAGCGGCGCCACGGTGCGGCTGCGCGACGTCGCCGACGTCGCCATGACCGCAGGCCGCTACAAGATCCTGCACAGCGGCGGCAAGCGTATCCAGACCGTGACCGCCAATGTCGAGGGACGCGACGTCGAGGACTTCTCCGCGGCGATGAAGGAGGCGCTGGCGCAGCGGGTCAAGCTGTCGCCGGGCAACTATCTGGTCATCGAGGGCGAGGCCGAGGCCTCGGTGGAGGCGCGTCGCCAGCTCCTGTTCCATTCCATCCTGGCCAGCGGGGGTGTGTTCATGCTGCTCTACCTCGCCTTCAACAACCTGCGCAATCTCGGGCTCACCTTCCTCAACCTGCCTTTCGCGCTGGTGGGCGGGGTGGTGGCGGTGCTGGTCAACGGCGGGTGGATGACCCTGGGTTCGCTGGTCGGATTCGTCACGCTGTTCGGCATCACCCTGCGCAATTCCATCATGCTCGTGTCCCACTACCAGCATCTGGTGGAGGAGGAAGGGCAGCCCTGGAACGTCGACACCATGCTCAGGGGGGCGGCGGAGCGTCTGCCCTCGATCCTGATGACGGCGCTGGTGACCTCGCTCGGTCTGATGCCGCTGGCCCTGGGCAGCGGCGAGCCGGGACGCGAGATCGAGGGCCCGATGGCCATGATCATCGTCGGCGGCCTGCTCACCTCGACGGTGCTCAACCTGCTCATCCTGCCGGCAGTGCTGCTGCGCTTCGGCGCCTTCGGCCGCAAGGCGGGACACGCCGGGGCCTGACGCCGGCGCCTGGCGGGAATGCCACGTTGCGCGGCGATGGGGCGGCATGCTTGAATCGTCCGATCGCGGACAGCCGCGTCTTCCCGGGATCGTGCCGCGGGCCCGACTGCCCGGGGTCAACCCAGGGGAGCGCCGCATGGCCACGGTGGAAGTGACGCAGGACAATTTCGACGAGATCGTTTCCGGCAACGACGTCGTGATCATCGATTTCTGGGCCCCGTGGTGCGGCCCGTGCCGGCAGTTCGCGCCGGTGTTCGAGCAGGTCTCCGAGAAGCATCCCGACGTGGTGTTCGCCAAGGTCAACACCGACGAGGAACAGGAACTCGCCGAGGCGTTCCGGATCCGCTCCATCCCGACGCTGATGGCGTTCCGCGAACAGATCATCCTGTTCTCCAACCCGGGTTCGCTGCCGGCCGGCCAGTTCGAGGCCCTGATCAACCAGGTGAAATCCATCGACATGGAGGCAGTGCGGGCCGACATCGCCAGCCGCGAGGCTGACGGGAGTTCATCCGGGGCATGATCCCGCGGATCGAGCACATCGCGGCCCGGCGGGACCTCGACCGGCTGGTGGCCTCGGGGGCCGACCTGTTCATCGTGTTCACCGCCCCGGGCTGGGGCGGCAGCGAGTCGTTGGTCTCCGCGCTCGCCGCGTCGGTCGATGGCCGCCCGAGCGCGTGCGTTGCCCGGGCGGTCCTGCCGGAGGCTGCCGAGGTGGCGGCCCTGTTCGGGATCGGCGAGGCGCCGGCGCTCGTGGTGTTTCGCGCCGGGGTGGGACTTTTCGCCGGCCCTGCACCGACCCCGGGTCGTGCGCTCGACGGCCTCCTGCAGCGCATCCTCGCGCTGGACATGGATCAGGTGCGCCGCGACATCGACCTCGAGCGTCAAGGCATGCGTGGGACTGCGGGTGTGCGGCCCTGTCCCACGCGCGGGCGGGAAATGCCGGGTCGGTGATCGGTCCGTTGCGCCGGACGACCCTCACATTCGCATGGCCGATGGCGCCAAGAGCCAGTATCATGTGGCTCCAAAAATGACCCGGCAGTCAGCAGCCCGTCACGGTCCGCTGCGCAGCTTCCGGCACAGGAGCGCATCGGCTCACATGCGTGTCCTGCGACTCCCAAACACTAGAGACGCTCGAGGTTGTGCCTGATGACGCTGCGTGCCGCCGTTGTTGCTGTTTCCATCGTGGCCACCGTGCTGGCCGGTTGTGGTTCCAAATCCGAGGAAGGTGGTGGCAAGCCGGGTGATGGCAAGGCACCCGCAGGTGCTCCGCCCGGGGGTGGCAAGCCCGGAGCCGGCGGCCCGCCCGGAGCAGGCGGGCCGCCCATGGGCCTTCCGGTCAGGGCAGCGCCCGTCGAGGTCGCCGCCATCGATCTGGACGTCCAGGCTGTCGGCACGCTGCTGGCGGACGAGAGCGTCACGATCCGGCCCGAGATCGATGGCAGGGTCACGGAGTTGCATTTTCAGGAAGGGCAGCAGGTGGCCAAGGGCACGCGTCTGGTCTCGCTCGATCAGAGTGAACTGAAGGCGCAGCTGGCCCAGACCGAAGCGCAGGTCCGCACCGAGTTTCAGCGCTATGAGCGTGCCCGGGAGTTGCTGGCCCAGAAATTCGTGTCCGAGGAAGCGGTCGATCTGGCCCGCAACAATCTCGCTCGTGCCGAGGCGGCCCGGCGCGAGGTCGAGGCGCGGATGGACAAGGCCACCCTCGTGGCGCCGTTCTCTGGCACGCTCGGCCTGCGCTCGATCAGCCCCGGCGCCTACGTGCGCAAGGGCGACGACATCGTCCGCCTGGAGAGCATCAGCGCGATCAAGGTGAACTTCCGCATCCCCGAGACCTACGCTGCCCGCGTGCGTTCCGGCCAGGGTCTGGCCATCCGGCTGGATGCCTACCCCGGCGAGACCTTCGCCGGACAGGTGTATGCGGTCGAGCCGGTGGTGGACGAGCGCACCCGTACCATCCTGCTGCGCGGGCGGGTGCAGAACAGCGGTCTCAAGCTCAAGCCGGGGATGTTCGTGCGCGTGAATCTGGCCATGGAGAAGCGCGAGAACGCCATCGTCATCCCCGAGCCGGCTGTCTGGCCCCAGGGGCAGCAGACCTTCGTCTTCAAGGCGGTGGACGGCAAGGCCGTGCTGACCAAGATCGACATCGGCATGCGGCGTCCGGGCAAGGTCGAGGTGTCGTCCGGGCTCGTTCCCGGAGACGTGGTCGTCACCGAGGGCCAGATCAAGCTCAAGGACGGGGCTCCCATCATGGTGCTGCCGTCCCAGCCACCCGCCGCACCCGACGCAGCACCGGCCAAGGGCTGATGCGGCCCGACCTGACGCCACGCAACCTGAAGAAACACCCAGGCTAGGAGGACCAGACCATGGTGCTATCCGACATTTCCATCAAGCGGCCCGTGCTGGCCACGGTGATGAGCCTGCTCATCATCCTGCTCGGCGTGATCTCGTTCGACCGACTCGCCGTGCGCGAGTACCCGAAGATCGACCCGCCCACGGTGTCGGTGCGTACCGTCTACAAGGGCGCCACGGCCCAGGTGGTCGAGAGCGTGATCACCGTGCCGGTCGAGGATGCCCTGTCCGGCATCGAGGGCATAAAGACCATCAAGTCCAAGAGCCGGGAGGAGGTGAGCGAGATCACGGTCACCTTCGAAACCTCGCGCGACGTGGAGGCTGCCGCCAACGACGTGCGCGACCGCGTGGCCCGCGTGAAGGCGCAACTGCCGCGCACCGCCATGGATCCAGTGGTCAGCAAGATCGAGGCGGACGCGTGGCCGATCATGTGGCTCGCGCTCAGCAGCGACCGCCACAGCCCGATGGAGCTGACGGACTACGCCGATCGCTATCTCACCGACCCCATCAAGGCGCTGCCCGGCGTGGCCACGGTGGTGATCGGGGGAGAGCGCAAGTACGCCATGCGGGTGTGGCTCGATCGCGAGCGCCTCGCGGCGTTCGGCCTTGCCGCCCAGGACGTGGAAAACGCGCTCATCCGGCAGAACCTCGACTCTCCCGGCGGACGCATCGAGAGCACAGACCGCGAATTCACGGTGCTGGCCGAGACCGACCTGAAGAGCGCGGAGCAGTTCAACGAAATGATCATCCGCGATGTCGGCGGGTATCCGGTGCGATTGCGCGACGTCGGCTACGCGAGGGCGGGTCCCTACGAGAACCGCAAGGTGGTGCGTGTTGGCGGCAACGAAGCGCTGGGCCTGGGGGTGGTGAAGCAGTCCACCGGAAACACGCTGGCCATCGCCGAAGCCGTGAACAATCTGATGCCCCGGCTGCAGAAGACCCTGCCCGAAGGCATGATCATGAAAGTCGCCGTCGACACCTCGCTGTTCGTCGACGCCGCCATCAAGTCGGTCTACAAGGTGCTGGTGGAGGCGCTGATCCTGGTGGTGCTGGTGATCTTCGTGTTCCTGCGCAGCTTCCGCGCCACGCTGATCCCGGCCGTCACCATCCCGGTCTCGCTGATCGGCGCCTTCTTCTTCGTCTACCTGATGGGCTTCTCCATCAACGTGCTGAGCCTGCTCGGCATCGTGCTGGCCGTAGGCCTGGTGGTGGACGACGCCATCGTGATGCTGGAGAACATCCACCGCCACATCGAGGACGGCCTGCCGCCCTACAAGGCGGCGCTGAAGGGGGCGAAGGAGATCGGCTTTGCCGTGGTTGCGATGACGATCACGCTGGCCGCCGTGTTCGTGCCGCTGCTGTTCATGACCGGACGCACCGGCCAGCTGTTCATCGAGTTCGCCATGACCGTGGTGGCGGCAGTGTTCGTGTCCGGCTTCGTGGCTCTGACGCTGACCCCGATGATGTGCTCGAAGCTGCTCAAGGCCCACGCTGGCCACGGCTTCTACCACGTGACGGAGCGTTTCTTCGAGGGCATGAACAACGGCTACCGCGCCGTTCTTCGCGGTACCTTGCGGGCGCGCTGGCTCATCGTGGGCGTCTTCCTGATCACCTGCGCGGCGGCGGCCTGGCTGTTCGGGCAGATGAAGTCCGAACTCTCTCCTGTCGAGGACCGTGGCAGCTTCATGGCCTTCGTTGTGGCGCCCGAGGGCTCCACCATGCAGTACACCGACAACTACATGCATGCGGTCGAGAAGATCGCCGCCGGGGTACCTGAAATCGAGACCCTGTTTGCGGTGGTCGCCCCCGGTTTGGAGCGCCCCAACCCGGTGAACCTGGGCATCGCCTTCGCCGTTTTGTCCCACTGGGACCAGCGCACGCGCACCCAGATGTCGATCACCAAGGAACTGACACCCAAGCTGTTCGGTGGCCTGCCGGGCGTGATTTCCTTCACCAAGGATCCGCCCTCGCTGGGTGGCAGCTTCCTCGACAAGAAGATCAATTACGTGATCTATGGCAACAGCTACGAGGAGTTGCAGGGCAAGGTCGGCAAGGTCATGGCCAAGCTCAGCCAGTACAAGGGCATCACGGGTCTCGACAGCGATTTGAAGCTCAACAAGCCTCAGCTCAAGGTCGAGATCGACCGCGACAAGGCTTCCGCCGTGGGCGTTTCGATGGAGAACATCGGTCGCACCCTCGAGACCCTGATGGGCGGACGGGACGTGACCCGCTTCAAGCGCGAGGGCAAGCAGTACGACGTCGTGGTCCAGGTGGAGGATGCGAACCGGCGCCAGCCCTCCGACCTGACCTCGATCTACGTGCGTGGCGCGGGTGACGAGCTGCAGCAGCTGTCCAATCTCGTGACCGTGCGCGAGGCGGTTGCGCCCAAGGAGCTGAACCACTTCAATAAGCTGCGCGCCGCGATCATCAACGGCAACGTGGCTGAAGGGTTCACTCTGGGTGAGGCGCTGACCTTCATCGACAAGACGGTCCAGGAGGAGCTGCCCCAGGGTACTGCCACCGACCTGGACGGCGAATCGCGCGAGTTCCGCGAGACCGGCGTGCAGCTGTACATCACATTCGCCCTGTCGCTCGCCTTCATCTACCTCGTGCTCGCAGCCCAGTTCGAGAGCTTCGTCGGGCCGCTGGTCATCATGCTGACGGTGCCGCTGGCCATGACGGGTGCGCTGCTCGCCATGTATATCAACACTCTGCTGGGTCGTGGCGGCACGCTCAACGTGTACAGCCAGATCGGTCTGGTGATGCTGGTGGGGCTCATCACCAAGAACGGGATCCTGATAGTCGAGTTTGCCAATCAGCTGCGGCGCGAAGGTCGCGAAAAGTTGGATGCAGTGGTTGAAGCCTCGACGCTGCGCCTGCGCCCCATCCTGATGACTACGCTCGCCACGGTGCTGGGCGCCTTGCCGCTGGCCACGTCCAGCGGTGCCGGGGCCGAGGCCCGACAGGCCATCGGCTGGGTCGTGGTGGGTGGGATGCTGGTGGGGACGTTGCTCACCCTGTTCGTGGTGCCGACCTTCTACACGCTGTTCGTGCGCAAGGTGAAGACCGCCGAGGATGAGCGCAAGGCGCTGGCGGGCGATCCCATTCCCCACACGGTGACGCCCGACATTCCGCCGCGTGCCCTGGGCGAGCAGTTGCCCTGAGCCGCGTGGTCAGGTCCGTCGAGCCGGTGGTTTGTCCGGGTTTCGACGGGCCGACCCACTGTCCGGTCGAGGTTGAGGCGGGGGGCTCTCACCGAGACGTTCGTGGCGTCGGGCTCCGATGCCACGGCAGCGGCTCCGCCCGCCAGCCCCACTGCGGTTGGCCGTGAGCGGCTTCACCTGGAGGCTCGCCACACGAGCGGATCTGCCGCGTGTGGTCGAGATCTACAACCAAACCATCCCGTCGCGTCGGGTCACGGCAGACCTCGAGCCGGTCAGCGTCGACAGCCGGGAGACCTGGTTTGCCATGCACAGGCCGGGCGTTCGGCCCTTGTGGGTGGCGGAGTGCGACGGCTGCATCGCCGGCTGGCTCAGTTTTTCATCCTTCTACGGCCGTCCGGCCTATGATGGTACGGCGGAACTCAGTGTTTACGTCGATCTCCCCTGCAGACGCGCAGGCCTGGGGCACTTCCTGTTGAACGAGGCCTTGCGCGAGGCCCCCTCGCTCGGACTTCACACCCTGCTGGGCTTCATCTTCGGCCACAACGAGCCCAGCCTGGCGCTGTTCCGCGCCCACGGGTTCGAGACCTGGGGGCACCTGCCGCGGGTGGCGGTGCTCGATGGCGTGGAGCGGGACCTGATGATCCTGGGCCGGCGAGTGGGCAAGGGGTGAGGGCTGCGCCTGCACCATACTGCGGCGGCAGCTGCGGCACCCAGGCGGTGCTTCTGAACCAGAAACGCCCGGTCACCCGGGCGCTTCACACAGGCACGCCCGGAATCCCGGGCGCCTGAAGCAAGAACGCCCGGAATCCCGGGCGCCTGAAACATGAACGCCCGGAATCCCGGGCGCCTGAAACATGAACGCCCGGAATCCCGGGCGTTCGTGCACCACATGCACCACATGCACCACATCACAACACGGTGGACATTATTCCATCGGGCGGATGTTGGAGGCCTGCTTGCCTTTCGGGCCGGTGGTGACGTCGAAGGAAACCTTCTGGTTTTCCTTCAGGGTCTTGAAGCCCTGGCCCTGGATGGCAGAAAAATGCGCGAAGACGTCTTCGCCGCCGCCATCAGGCGAAATAAAGCCGAAACCTTTGGAGTCGTTGAACCACTTGACGGTACCAGTTGCCATGATCGAGTCATCCTTACATGCACTATTGAGGAGTCGGGTGAATACCCGAGCGGGCGCGGATCAGGCCAGCACTGCTGGTCGAACTGATATTCCGAACAAGGTGGGCCACAGCGGACAAGTGAACGTCGTACGGTGAGATCCTGCGAGAGCAAACGATAAGGGTAGCCCCCCGGAAATGCAAGCATTTATTTCAGTTCGTGGATCGGAGATGCCGCAAACGTGGTCTGAGGCCGTGGCGTTTGTTGCCCTGAACTCATGGGAACACCCATGCTGAGTCTGGTTGATGTCCACAAGTCATTTGGTGGCGCGCGCAGTCGCGCAGTCCTGTCCGGCATCTCGCTCGAGGTCCGGGCAGGCGAGTACGTGGCCATCGTCGGTGAGTCGGGTGTCGGAAAGTCCACCCTGCTGAACCTGATCGCAGGTCTGGACCGTGCGGACCGCGGCCGGATCGCCCTCGATGGCATCGATCTGGGCGCTCTGGACGACGACGGGCTGACTCTTCTGCGGCGCGAACGCATCGGATTCGTGTTCCAGGCCTTCCACGTCCTGCCCTATCTCACGGTGGCGCGCAACGTCGCCCTGCCGCTGATGTTGCTCGGGCGCACCGACCGTATCGAGGACAGGGTGGGTGCCATGCTGGAGGCGGTGGGCCTCGGCGACCGGGCCGCCAGCCGGCCGGCCGAACTGTCCGGCGGTGAACTGCAGCGCGTGGCCATTGCCCGGGCCCTGGTCCACCAGCCGACGCTGCTGCTGGCCGACGAGCCGACCGGTAATCTCGACCCCGATACGGCCGGTCAGGTGGTGGCGTTGCTGCGTCGATCGCTGGCCGAGTCCGGGGCTGCCGGACTGCTCGTCACCCATTCGCTGCAGGCTGCGGCGAGCGCGGATCGGATGCTGCGCCTGACGCCCGCGGGGCTGGTGCCGGCGTGAGTGCCGCACCGGCGGTCGGGCCGCGGCTGCTGCATCCGGCGCTGGTCTTCGGTTCGCTGCTGCAGCACAAGGCGCGCAGCCTGATCTCGGTCCTGGCCATCGCCACCGGCGTGGCCCTCGGGCTCGCCGTGCAACTCGTGAACGAGGCCGCGGTGGCCGAATTCGCCTCTGCGGCCCGGCAGATCTCCGGCCGTGCCGATCTGACGCTGCGCGGGCCGCGCAACGGCTTCGACGAGCGGCTCTACCCAGCCCTGGCAAGCCGGGACGGCGTGGCGGCCGCCAGTCCTGCGCTCGAGGTCGAGGCCGGCCTGGCCGACCGGGAAGGCAGTCTGCGGGTGTTGGGGATCGACCTGTTCCGCGCCGCCGCGATACAGCCTGCCCTGCTGGCCGGGGTGGACGATCCCTTCGACGCACTGCGCGGCGATGTGGTGTTTCCTTCACGCGCATTCCTGCAGAGGCACGGGCTGGCCGTGGGGCAGCGCATCGCGCTTCAGTCCGGCCGCGACCGGGTCGAACTGCGCATCGGCGGCGTGCTCAACGAGGACCGGCCGGGCGCCGCGCTGGCGGTGATGGATCTCGGTGGCGCGCAGACCTTGTTCCGGCGCGAGGGCGTGCTGACACGGATCGACATGGTGCTGCGCCCGGGGCTGGACCCGCAGCGCTGGCGGGCTTCGGTGGATCTGCCGGCGGGGCTGGCGCTGGAAGTGCCGGGGGATGCCGAGGATGCCGCGGCCCGCATGACGCGCGCCTACCGCGTCAACCTCAACGTCCTGGCCCTGGTGGCCTTGTTCACCGGCGGCCTGCTGGTGTTCTCCACACAGGCCTTGTCGGTGGCACGGCGCCGTACCCAGCTGGCGTTTCTCAGGGTCATGGGCGCGACCGCACGGCAGGTGAGCCTTCTGGTGCTTGCCGAAGGCGCTGCGATCGGGGTGGCCGGCGCGCTGGCCGGGGTCGGGCTCGGAGTGGCGCTGGCCTGGCTGGTCCTCGGCCTGCTCGGTGGTGACCTGGGGGCTGGCTTCTTCGAGGGGCAGCCCACCAGGCTGGTGGTCGCACCGGGCACGGTGGTGCTGCTGGCGCTCGTGGGGGTGGCGGCTGCGCTCGCCGGCAGCCTCGGGCCAGCGCTGGAAGCGGCCCGTGCTCCGCTCGCCCTGGCGCTCAAGAGCGGCGACGACGTCCGGGCGTTCGGCCGTCTGCCAGCCTCGTGGCCCGGGTGGGTCTGCCTCATGCTGGCGGCCGGCTTCACCCTGCTTCCGCCTCTGTACAGCCTGCCCTTGTTCGGCTACGGCGCGATTGCGTTGCTGCTGCTGGGGACCCTGCTGTTGCTGCCGCGATGGGTCAGCGCCCTGCTGGGGTGGCTGCCTGCACCACGTGCCGTGGCTGCGACGCTCAGTCTGGAGCGCCTGCGTGCCTACCCGCTGCATGCAGCCGTCAGCCTGTCGGCCATCGTGGCCGCGGTGAGCCTGATGGTGGCCATGGGGATCATGGTCGGTTCCTTCCGTGCCTCCCTGGCCGACTGGCTCGATGGCATCCTGCCGGCAGATCTGTACCTGCGGTCCGGGGGGCAGGGCGATTCCGCTTTCCTGTCACTGGCGGATCAGGAGAGGCTGCGCGCCGTGCCCGGTGTGGGTCGGGTGGAGTTCCTGCGCTGGGACCAGATCGTCATTGCCACCGGCGGACGGCGGACCACGCTGCTGGCGCGGGACGGCGTGGATCGCGATGCCGAGGGCCGGCTGCCCCTGGTCGGCCTGGCGCGGCGCGCGCAGGCCGGCACCCTCGAGGTGTGGGCGAGCGAGGCTGCCGCTGCCCTGCATGGCCTGCAGCCCGGCCAGCACTGGCAGCTTCCCCTCGGTGGGCTGCAGCACGAGGTGGTGGTGGCGGGTGTCTGGCGCGACTATGCGCGACAGAACGGGGCGCTGCTCATGGACCGCGCCAGCTATGTACGCCTGACGGGTGATGAGCGTGCCAACGACGCCGGTCTGTGGCTGTCGCCGGGTGCCGATGAAGGCGTGGTCCGCCAGGCCCTGGTTGCCGCCGCGGGCGAGAGTGCCGAGATCCTCAGCCCCGGCGACATCCGCGCTCTGTCCATGGCGGTGTTCGACCGTACCTTCGCGGTCACATATGCACTCGAGGCGGTCGCCTTGGTGATCGGCCTGCTGGGCCTGTCCAGCGCCATAGGGACCGAGGTAATAGCACGTCGCAGGGAGTTCGGCATGCTGCGCCACCTCGGGGTGTCCCGACGGGACATCGTCCGGGTGCTGGCCGCGGAGGGTGCCGCGGTGGGGGTGGCCGGTCTGGCGGTGGGCGCGGTACTGGGCTTCGACATGAGTCTCATCCTGATCCATGTCGTCAACCGCAAATCCTTCCAATGGAGCATGGAACTGCACGTGCCGTGGTTGGGGCTGGCGTCGTTCTTCGCGATTCTGCTCGGCCTGGCCACGCTGGTGGCTGTCGCCAGTGGCCGGCAGGCCATGGGCGTGGATGCCGTGCGTGCGGTCAGGGAGGACTGGTGATGCGAGCGCGCAGGGCGAATCCCGCGGCCGGCGGCCCGAGTCCGAGCCGGCGTCGATTGCTGGCCTTGCCCGCCCTGGGGCTTCTGGCGGGTGCGACACCACCGGTGCGCTATCCGGCAGCCCTGCCGGGGGTGACGCTGTCCTTTCCCCGCGACCACGGTGCGCATCCGGATTTCCGCATCGAGTGGTGGTACCTCACCGCCCGCGTGCGCGACGCCACCGGCGCGCCCCTGGGCGTACAGGTGACATTCTTTCGCCACCGTCCCGGCCTGCAGGAGAACAGCCGCAGCCGGTTTGCCCCGACGCAGCTGCTGTTCGCCCATGCGGCGATCGCCGATCCGCGACGCGGTCGCCTGCTGCACGACCAGCGTGCCGCCCGGGCCGGTTTCGGGCTGGCGGAAGCGGCCTCCGGCACCACCGACGTGCGCATCGACGCCTGGTCACTGGTGCTGGAGGAGAGGCGTTACCGGGCGCGTCTGGCCGGTCGCTCGCTGGGCCTTGACCTGAGCTTCAGTGCCGACCAGCCGCCGCTGCTGCAGGGGCGGGCCGGCCTGAGCCGCAAGGGGCCGCGCGAGCACCAGGCCAGCTTCTACTACAGCCGGCCGCGGCTGGGTGTCGCCGGAACGGTCACCCTGGAAGGCCGACAGTCGCCCGTCGAAGGTCTGGCCTGGCTGGACCATGAGTGGTCCAGCGAGATCCTCGACTCCTCTGCCGTAGGCTGGGACTGGACCGGCCTGCGTCTGGCCGACGGCGGCGCCCTGACTGCATTCCAGGTGCGCGACGCTGGCGGCAGCGCGCTGTGGGCGGGGGGGAGCCTGCGGGATCAGCGCGGTGGACTGCGCGTGTTCGAGCCCGGCGAGGTCAGGTTCACGCCAATGCGCCGGTGGCGCAGTCCGCGCACGGGCATCGCCTACCCTGTGGTCGTGGTTCTGGAAACACCCGCGGGTGCCCTGACCCTCGCCCCGCTGATGGACGACCAGGAGCTGGATTCACGCGCGAGCGTGGGCACCGTCTACTGGGAGGGTGCGGTCGATGCGCTGACCGACGGGCGTGTCGTGGGCGAGGGCTACCTGGAACTCACGGGCTATGGCGGCAGGATGCGGCTGTGACGCCCCCTGACGCCACCCGTGCGGCGAGCTTGCCGGCCGGCTTCAGTCGAACAGGTATCGGACGCCCGCTTCGAAGTTCCAGTTGTAGATGTAGGGCAGCTTGTCGCCCAGCAGCGCGATTCCCGGGCGTCCCCAGACCGCCCAGTGTTTATCGAGAAATCGTCCGAGCTCGGCCTCGATGGTGAAGCCGACGCGGCTGCTGCGCTGCCAGTCGACGGTGAACTGGTTCTCGATTCCGGTGTAGAAGCGGTTGGGCCAGCGCGTCAGGATGAACAGTCGTGCCTGAGTGTAGCTCACGTGCAGCCGGTCCGCCTGGCCGGCCACCGCCTCATAGTGCTGGATGCCGGGAAAGATGGTCGAGTTGATCGAGGGCACGTCGAAGGCGGCGAAGGCGAAGGGCGCCACGATGTGTTTCCCGAAGCCCAGCATGGGCTCCGAGGCGGTGTCGAAATTTCCCTCCACCCCGGCCACCAGGGCGAAACCCGGTGAACGCATGAGGCGCCAGGCGCCGCGCACCGAAAGGTCGCCGGTGCCGGACTGCACAGGTTGATCGGTCGAACCGGGGTAATACCGGTGCAGCGGCAGTTCGATGCGCAATTGCGTGGTCTTGCTGATGGCGTAGTCCAGGCGCGGCGAGAGAATCTGGCGTTGCCCGCCCTCCTGGGTTTCCTGGTGCTCGAGACGAGTGTCGACCCGGGTACGAAAATCGGTTGGATCGAGGCGTTTGACGAGTTCTTCGTTGGATTGCGCGATGGCAGTGGCCGATGCAAAGGCCAGGGTCACCGCCAGGACAGGCCGTGCGGTGACCTCGATGATCTGCTGCATGTGGTGAAACTCTCCCGTTGGCAGGGCGTGCCCGCCCGGTTCCAGGCGGAGCATCGATGATCGCTGATGACCCGGCACCCCGGCGGGTCGCCTAATTGTCTCAGAAACCCTGCGTCCGACTCCATATTCCCACAGCAGTCCGGGTCGGCAGCGATTGTGTCCACCCGCTACTGGTGATGGCCGGCCTGGCACATAATCGGCCACCTCCAAACCAGGCCGGAGAAGGCAGATGCGCATCGCGGTGGGCGGCTTCCAGCACGAGACCAATACCTTCGCACCCAGCAAGGCAGATTTCGACGCCTTCGCCCGTGGTGGCGGCTGGCCTCCCCTGCTGCAGGGTGACGAGGTGTTCGACGGGACGGCCGGCATCAACCTTCCGATCGCCGGGGCGGTCGAGGCCTTGCGCAAGGCGCGTCATGTCCTGGTCCCGACCGCCTGGGCGGCGGCCAGTCCTTCGGCACACGTGACCCGCGACGCCTTCGAGCGTATCGCCGGCATGATCGTCGAGCGGCTGCGCCGGGACGGCCCGGTGGAGGGGGTCTACCTGGATCTGCACGGCGCCATGGTCACCGAGCATGTCGACGATGGCGAAGGCGAACTGCTGGCGCGGGTGCGGCAGGTGGTCGGAACCGATGTCCCGGTGGTGGCCAGCCTGGATCTGCATGCCAACGTGACCGCGCGCATGCTCGAGCATGCCGACGCCTTTGTGGCCTACCGCACCTATCCGCACGTCGACATGGCCGAGACCGGTGCGCGTGCGGCTGCCATGCTGTTGTCCCGGCTGGCCGGCACGCCTCGGCCGGCCCTGGCGGTGCGCCGGCTCCCCTACCTCATCCCGCTGGGTTCGCAGTGCACCATGCTCGAGCCGATGGCCTCGATCTACGGCGGTCTGCCGCGGCTCGAGGGAGCGGGCGTGGCGAGCGTCTCCTTCACACCCGGGTTCCCGGCCGCGGATTTCGCCGAGTGCGGGCCGGTGGTGATGGCCTACGGGCCGGACGTCGCGGCCGCGGGTCGCGCCGCCGACACCCTGGCGAGGCAGGTGCTGGAGCGTGAGTCCGACTTCGCGGTAGACGTCCTGTCACCCGAGGAGGGGGTGCGCCGTGCCATGGCCATCGCCGGTGGCGCCTCCCGCCCGGTGGTCATTGCCGACACCCAGGACAACCCTGGAGCGGGCGGCAACTCCGACACCACCGGCATGCTGCGGGCCCTGGTGGCCGCGGGAGCGCAGCGGGCCTCCATCGGTGTCATGGTCGACCCGGAATGTGCCCGTGCCGCCCACGCCGTCGGCGAGGGCGGGGTGCTGGAGACCGCCCTGGGCGGGCGGTCGGGTATCCCCGGGGATGGGCCGTTCCACGGCCGCTTCACGGTGGAGCGCCTGTCGGACGGCCGCTTCACGTGCACCGGGCCGTTCTACCTTGGTGCCCGCATGACGCTGGGGCCGTCGGCCTGCCTGCGCATCGGTGGTGTCCGGGTGGTGGTGGCCTGCGAGAAGGCGCAGATGGCGGATCAGGAGATGTACCGTTTCGTCGGCATCGAGCCGACCCGCGAGGCGATCCTGGTGAACAAGAGCTCGGTGCACTTCCGCGCCGATTTTGCCCCCATCGCCGAGACCATCCTGGTGTGCAAGGCACCCGGACCCATGCTCGCCGATCCCGGGGACTTCCCCTGGAAGCGGCTCGCGCCAGGCATGCGGGTGCGGCCGAACGGACCGGCGATGGCGGGTGGGGCCGGCACCTGAGCCAGCGCCGGCGGTTTCAGCCGAAGGGCCAGCGCCGGCGCCAGTACTGCAACAGGAAGAAGCCGCCCACCAGTCCGCCCAGGTGGGCAAAGTGGGCGACGCCGGATTGCGTGCCGGTGATGCCGAGCACCAGCTCGATCAGTCCGTAGAGGGTGACGAAGGTGCGCGCCTGCATCGGGATGGGCGGGAACAGCAGCATGAGCCGCCGCCGCGGGAACAGCATGCCGTAGGCCAGCAACAGACCGAACACGCCGCCCGAGGCTCCCACTGTGGGGGCGGGCGGCTGGTCGAGCAGGACGACCACCAGCATCTGCGCCACGGCGGCGGTGATGACGCAGGTGAAGTAGTACTTCAGATAACGGATCGAGCCGAAAACCTCCTCGACGTCGCGGCCGAGCATCCAGAACCCCAGCATGTTGAACATGAGGTGGGCGAGGTTGCCGTGCAGGAAGGCGTAGCTGACCGGTTGCCAGATCTGGAACGGCATGGCGTCCCCCGGCATCACCGGGACCGGCGGCCAGAGCGCGAAGGTCATGGTGACCCAGGGGCCAAGCAGCTGCTGCAGGGCGAAGCCGACGATGTTGAGTCCGATCAGGGCCTGGGTGACGGGAGGCAAGTGCGTAGTCCGCGGCTGTGGCTGTGTATGGTCCACATGATACTGTGCCGGCCGTCCCGCGCTCACCTGGACCGTGGGCGGTCCCCGTAAAGGAGTGTTGTGATGATCGATCTGTATTTCGCGCCGACGGCCAACGGCCAGCGAGCCACAGTGGCGCTCGAGGAGTGCGGGCTGCCTTACCGGCTGCACCGTCTGGATCTGATGAAGGGCGAGCAGCGCCTGCCAGCCTTCCTGGCCATCAATCCGGCCGGGATGATCCCCGCACTCGTGGACCCCGAGGGTCCCGGTGGCCGACCGCTCGTGCTCACCCAGTCCGGCGCGATCATCCTCTACGCTGCGGAGAAGAGCGGACGATTCCTGCCCGCCGATCCGGCCACGCGGCTGATTGCGATGCAGTGGCTGCTTCAGGCGGCTGCCGACATCTCGGCCACCAGCGGCACCATCTTCCGGCTCGAGGTCAGCGCCCCGGAGAAGAGCGCCGCGAACCTCGAGTATTTCCGCCAGCGCCTGCGCACCTTCTTCGCCGACTGCGATCGTCAGCTGGCGGACCACGAGTACCTCGCGGGCGAGATCTCGGTGGCCGATCTGATGCTCTACCCCAATTACGCCGCGCGCAGGTCGCTGATCGAGGCCGCTGGCGGCTTCACCCATCTGCACCGCTGGGCCGGGGCGATGGCGGCCCGGCCCGGGGTGCAGCGCGGCATGTCCGCGGGCGGCTGAGCCGTGGGTCTGTTCTCCGGCAGGCGACCGACTGACCTGGGGGTGCGCGACGGGCGACTCAAGCCCATGCCCGACACCCCCAACGCGGTCGGCAGCCAGACGCAGTCCCCGACACACGCCATCGCCCCGCTGGCCTATCGCACCACCCGGGAAGCGGCGATGGCGGCGCTGGCGCGCATCGTCGCCGCGATGTCCGGCGTGACCATCATCGTGCAGGAGGCCGACTACCTGTACGCCGAATTCGAGAGTGCCTGGATGGGATTCATCGACGATGTCGAGTTCCACCTGCCGGCCGGCGAGCGCGTCGTCCACGTGCGTTCCGCCTCGCGCCTGGGGAGCAGTGATCTCGGCGTCAACCGCCGCCGCGTCGAGGCCATCCGCGCCCGGCTCGCCGCGGCCGGAGTGTAGCCAGGGCTGCGGCCCCGGTGTTCGAGAGCGTCTCCTCATTGCCGGGGCCGAGCGCGGCGGGCGCCGAACGGAGCCGTGGCGCTGTCGACGTTCTTTACTGGGCGGCGACGGCGGACTTCACCCACTATCACGCGCGTGGTCCGCGTCGGTCTGCGCAGTGATGGCCGTCTGGACGGGGCGTGCACGGAAACTGCTGTCCACCAGATACGGAAGACAAGCCGTCGCCATGGCCGCCTTCGTCATCGTGCGGCGCGCCATGGCCTGCCGCCAGGCGTCCTCCAGGTTGCGTGATCCCATGGTCTGCTTCCTCCTTGATGTATCGGGGCGGGCTGCACCGGAACGTGCATGCTGGCGCATGCCTGCACCCCCTGTCCGAAGGTCGGGATGGGTGGCGCGCCGGGCGACTGCGGGTGGCGGCTGGTGCGACCGCAGACAGAACAACAATCGAGGTGACGAGACCATGGCCGATACGAGCACCCTGACCGACTCCCTGAAGCGTGCCCTCAGGGCGCGGCGGATCAATTATTCGCAGGTGGCGCAAAGCCTGGAACTGAGCGAGGCGAGCGTGAAGCGTCTGTTCTCCAAGGGGGGGTTCACGCTCGAGCGCTTCGAGCAGGTGTGCGCCATGGCCGGCACCAGCCTGCTGGAACTGGCCCGCGAGAGCGACAGCGGTCGCGATGCCGTCAGCCAGCTCACCCTCGAGCAGGAGCGGGCCATCATGCGTGATCGCAAGCTGCTGCTGGTGGCGGTGTGCGCGCTCAACCACCTCGGGCTGGAGGAGATCACCAGTCTGTACGACCTGACGAAGCCCGAATGCATCCGGCAGCTCCTCGAACTGGAGCGCATCCGCTTTCTGGAACTGCTGCCCGGCAACCGCATCCGCCTGCGTGTGACCCATGCCTTCACCTGGCGTCCCAACGGGCCGATCCAGCAGTACTTCAAGGCCAAGGCCCAGAACGAGTACTTCCAGGGCGCCTTCGACCGGCCCGAGGAGACCATGCTGCTGGTGAACGCCATGCTGCCGCCGAGCATGATCGGCGTCATGAACTCGAAGTTGCGCCGGCTGGCCAACGAGTTCGCGGAGTACCACGAGGACCACAAACGCATGCCGCTGGGCGAACGCCGTTCCGTCACGCTGCTGCTTGCCTTCCGACCCTGGGAGCTCGAGGACTTTCGCGAACTGCGCCGGCCCCGACCGGAGAAGGCGGTGCCCCGGTCGGTCGCAGAGGGCTCTGTCCCCAGATCCGCCCCGCCCGCCGCTTGACAGTGCCGGCCTGACCGGAGAGGCTTTCTGCGATCCATGGGCAGGCGGCCCGCAGTCTGCGAGCCCCTCCCGCTGCAGCGCGTGCGCGGAAACCGGCGGTCGGCCGAATGCCATGACGCCGCAGCAGCGCCATCGCGCATCCGCGGGCGATGTCCGGAGACGTTCCGATCAACTCACCAGGGAGCCAGCATGCCATTCATCCACGTGCGACTGTTCGAGGGCCGCACCGCAGAACAGAAGAAAGCCTTCGCCGAGGCCATCACGCGGGAGACGGCCCGCACCCTCGACTGTTCACCGGAGTCGGTGGACATCATCTTCGAGGACGTGCGCAGGTCCGACTGGGCCACCGGCGGCCGTCTCTGGTCGGAGCCCAAGCCCGACGCCTGAGCGGCCGCCCGGCGCCTGCAACGCCGTCCTCCGCAGTGGCGGACCTCAGGGCCTCAGCACGCCGCCGGCTTCCTCGGCCCACTGGACATCGCAGCCCTTGCGCGCGGCGCGCTCGAGCAGGTCGGTCAGGGCGAAGGCGCGCTGCCGCAGGGAGACGGGCGGGGTGGCCGGCTCATCTTCGTGCCCGCCGGCTGCCGTGGGGGCTGGCACCGGCGCGGCGGCGAGGGCGGCACGCAGCGTCGCCAGGGCGCGGGCCACATCGGCAGCCGGAATGGCACCCGGCACCGCGCCGCTGTGGCCGGTCATGCGGATGAGCGGGAGCGCGTGTTCGGCCAGCATGATGAAGCCGCCAGCCGTGGATTCGAAGCGTATGACCATGGATCCTCCCTGGGCCTGACGGGAACAGCGCATCATCCCGCTGCCTGATGAAACATCCGGTCCAGCCCGGATGGGCCCTTGATCCAGCGCAAGAGCCGGGTTTTTCCCCGTGGCAGGATGAATGACTTCGTCCATGGAGGCAACGATGATCCTGTTCAAGAACCTGCTGTTCACCGATTACGGGTTGATGAGCCTGATCGTGATCCTGGGCGTCATCGTCATCGGCTGGTGGATGGCCCGGTGGTTCGGACGCAAGATGGACGAGGATTCAGCCGGGTGAAGGACTGATCGCCCTGGGCTGGCGCGCATCCTGACCATGCCGGGGACTGCAGGTGCCGGGACGACACCGGAGCCCGTGTTGCGTGGGTCTCGATGAAGCGGAGACAATCCGCCGTCCCGACCACGCCCTCACGCCCCAGCCCATGTCGCCCACGCCGTTCCGCCTCGAAGTCCCCGAAGACGTCATCGCCGATCTGAGGGGCCGGCTGGCCCGCACCCGCTTCGCCGATCAGGCGCCTGGCGAGCCGTGGGCTTATGGCACGCCGGTGGACTACCTGCAGGATCTGGTCCGGTATTGGGGACAATCCTTCGACTGGCGGGAGGCCGAGGCGCGGCTGAACGCCTACCCGCAGTACAAGGTTCCGCTCGCCGGCATCGACCTGCACTTTCTCCACGTGCCAGGCAAGGGGCCACGTCCCTTTCCGCTGCTGTTGTCCCACGGCTGGCCAGGGTCGGTACTGGAGTTCCAGAAGATCATCCCGCTGCTGACCGACCCCGGCAGTCACGGCGGTGACCCGGCGGATGCCTTCACGGTCGTGGCCCCTTCGCTGCCCGGCTACGGCCTGTCGTTCCGGCCCGGGCAGAAGCGTTTCGCCCTGGAGGAGATCGCCGATTGTTTCGCCGCGCTCATGACCGATGTGCTGGGGTATAGACGGTTCGCCGCGCAGGGGGGCGACTGGGGCGCCTTCGTTACCTCGCGGCTGGGCTACGCCTACCCGGATCGCCTGATCGGCATCCACCTCAACCTGCTCGCGGTGCGGCGTGATCCGAAGATGGTCGCTTCGCCCACCCCCGAGGAGGCGGTGTTCCTGCGGGAGCTCGAGCACTTCCTGAAGGAAAATACCGGCTACCAGTGGATCCAGGGCACACGTCCCCAGACACTGGCCGCCGCCCTCACCGACTCGCCCGCCGGGCTGGCTGCCTGGATCGTCGAGAAGTTTCGCGCCTGGTCCGACTGCGGTGGCGACGTCGAATCGGTCTTCAGCCGAGACGAGTTGCTCGCCAACATCACGCTGTACTGGGTGACGGGGGCGATCGGCTCCTCCTTCTGGCCCTACTACGCGCGCATGCACGGCCCCTGGCCCATCCCCGAGGACGGGGTGCGGGTGCCGACGGGCTATTGCCAGTTCCCGTGCGAGATCGTGCGGCCGCCGCGTTCCGTGGCGGAGCGACTGTATCGCAACATCCAGCGCTGGACGGTGATGCCGAGCGGTGGCCACTTCGCCGCCATGGAGCAGCCCCAGGCGCTGGCCGAGGAGATCCGCGCCTTCTTCCGGCCCCTTCGCGGTTGAGCATCGGCATGGAACGCGACCAGATCAGGCAGCGTCTGCGTGCCCTGTACCCGGCGCTCGAAGGCTTGAGCGACGACCGGCTCGACCGCCTGCTGGACGAGTGCCTCGTCCTCCAGGTCAAGGCCGGCACGGTCATGTTCGACGACCGGAGCCCGTGTCAGGCCTTTCCCATGCTGGTGGACGGCACCATCCGGATCTCGAAGGTCGGCGCCAACGGACGGGAACTGCAACTCTACCGCGTGGTGCCGGGCGAGGCCTGCATCCTGAGTTCCAGTTGCCTGCTCGGGCATGTGGCCTATAACGCCCGTGGCGTGGCCGAGACCGACGTCGTGGCCGTGGCGCTGCCGCAGCCGGTGTTCAACCGTCTGATCGCCGAGCACGAGCCGTTTCGTGACTACGTGTTCGCGCTGTTCGCGGAGCGCATGTCCGAGCTCATGCAACTGGTGGAGGCGGTGGCCTTCCAGCGGCTCGACCAGCGTCTGGCCAACCTGCTGCTCGGCAAGGGGCGGGTGGTGCACACCACGCATCAGGCGCTGGCCGACGAACTGGGGAGCGTGCGCGAGATCGTCAGCCGCCTGCTCAAGAGCTTCGCCGAACAGGGGCTCGTATCGCTGGCGCGGGAACAGATCGAGATCGTCGATCCGCCCGGCCTGAGGCGCATCGCCGCGCCGGCCTGAGCCGCAGCGTCCGGCGCGACCGGGGTCGGCCGTGCTCAGGAACGGAGGTAGTCGTCCTGCCCGGTGATCCAGTCCTGGCGCGCCGGGGTGAAGATGTCGTAGGCCACCAGGCTCTCCACCGCCTCTGCGGTGTGCGGTACGTTGGCCGGAATGAAGATCATCTCCCCCGGTCCCACGTCCACGGTGCGGCCCTCCAGCTGGAAACGCCAGCGCCCGCTCATCACCCAGGTCACCTGCTCGTTGGGATGCGAGTGCACGGGCACGACGTAGCCCTGTTGCACTTCGGTCAGCCCGAGCATGATCTCGCCGTCCCAGGCCAGCTTGCGCATGAACTGGTCGTTCACCTTCTCGTAGGGGATGTCGGCCCAGTTGACGTGCTTCATGTGCGGCTCCAGGGAGTGTTTTGGCTGGCGGCGAGTTTATCCCGGTTTCGGGGCGGGATCGGTCTCGAGGCTCCGTGAACGGCTGGCATCGGCACTGTCGCAGCGTGACGGACGTCACCGACGGCACGCCCTGCGCGCGCGGAGAATGCGAAGCGTCCGGTGCCGCCGGACCGGCGGGTCGGGCAGGCCGGCCGATACGCCGAACAACGAATCAGGGAGCAGCGACATGAAGGCAAACGTGGGTGGCATCGATCGCGGTCTGCGTGTGCTGGCGGGCATCGCCCTGCTGGCGTTCTTCGCCCTGGGCGAGGGGGGGGCGCGGTACATCGGACTGGTCGGCATCGTGCCGCTGCTCACCGGTGCGTTCCGTTTCTGCCCGCTCTACGGTATTCTGGGCTTGAACACCTGTCCGCGTCGCGCCTGACGCCGGGCCGCCGTCCTGCAGGCTCCGGTCGCAGCAAGATCGGAGTGCGTCAGACCTGACCCAGAGCACGGGCGATCAGTGACGCGCCGCTGAGCACCAGCAGTGCACTCACGAACCGGCTTGCGACCGCCGGTGGCAGACGTGGCTGCAGGTGGCGTCCCACTCGTGTACCTACCAGGGTCCACGGGAAGAGGTACAGGGCCAGCAACCAGACGGTGCTGTCGAGCAGCAGCCCGGACAGAAGCAGCAGCAGGATGCGCAGGCCGGTGCTCAGGCTGAAAGTCGCCGACAGGGTCGCCCGCAGGCGTAGCGGGTCGCGCAGCCGGCCCGAGAAATAGGTGGCGTACAACGGCCCGCCGACCCCGTAGAGCGCGCCCAGCAGGCCGCCGAGAAAGCCGATCACCGGCGCCCAGCCCCGCGCCAGCACCAGCGGGCGGTCGTGGCGCAGGGCATTGATCGCGCCGTAGGCCGCCACGAACATGCCGAGGGGAAGCAACAGGGCGTCCCCAGGCGCCCGTGCCAGCAGGAAGACCCCGGCCACGGCGCCCACCAGCAGGAACGGCGCGACCGACCTGACCTCGGTCCGTACCACCTGATGGCGGAAGCGCCAGCCGCTCAGGGCGGCAGCGCTGAAGTCCAGCAGCAACACCGTCGGCACGACGAACCGCAGCGGCAGCATGTGGGCGAGCAGCGGGATCGAGACCAACGCAGAGCCGAACCCCGAAATGCCGAAGACCGTGTAGGCCAGCAGCATCACGACCGGTCCGGCCAGCAGGGTGACGGTGTCGAGGGTCATCCGGCAGTATCCCCCAGGTCGGTACCGGGCATCACCCCCTGCGACGGAACCGGTTAGGCCGGTCCGCCACGCCACACGGCGCCAGCCCGCGACAGGTGGGCCATCTCCCCATGCCGGGTGCGGGGCACTGGGGTAACCTCCAGGCGGCGGTCCGAACACGAGTTGGGCGCAGGCGGAGAGAACGGGTGGAGACGGTCGTGCTGGTGCACGGGTTGTGGATGTCCGGCTGGGTGATGGCCGCGCTGCGGCGCTGGCTCGTCCGGCACGGCTTCCGCGTGCTCCTGTTTTCCTATCCCGCCGTGAGCGCCGATCTGTCGACCAACGCTGCGGCCCTGGACCGATTCCTGGCGCGCGTTCCCGGCGAGCGCGTGCACCTCGTCGGTCACAGCCTGGGCGGACTGGTGATCCTCACCCTGCTGCAGCGGCATCGGCCTGCGCGGCCCGGCCGTGTCGTCCTGCTGGGCAGCCCGGTCGCGGGCTGCGTCGCGGCCGCGGCTCTCGCGCGCTGGTCCTGGGGCCGGGCGCTGGTCGGGCGTTCGCTGCCGCAGTGGTCTCCGGGCGCGGCCGCCGCGGCCCTGGCCAACCGGGAGGTGGGCATGATCGCCGGCAACCTCGGCCGGGGCCTAGGCGGGCTGGTGACCCGTTTCCCGGGTTCCCACGACGGCGCCGTGACCGTGGAGGAGACCCGCGTTCCCGGTCTGGCCGATCATCTGGTGCTGCCCGTGGGTCACTCGGGGATGCTGGTGTCGCGCGCGGTCGCCGCCGGCGTCGCGCGCTTTCTGCGTCACGGCCGTTTCGTGCCCCCCGGAGAGGGCGGATGAGGCGGATCACCAGCGGTCTGCTGGCCGCTCTGTGTCTGGCAGCCGTGTTGCCGGGCTGTTCCACGC